>Ga0213833_1000146_pt1 | contig 124089 bp, 111 predicted proteins | sample SWATP21_FD_160575 | JGI IMG/M metagenome (GOLD analysis project Ga0213833, IMG submission 160575) | Coastal seawater microbial communities from Marineland, Florida, United States - SWA TP2 #1 | ecosystem: Environmental > Aquatic > Marine > Coastal | place: USA: Florida | collected 2016-08-14
TGTAGCCGTTCTCGATCACTTGCATCGCCGCTTCGCGGCGAAACTCTTCTGAATACGTTTTTCGGGTTTGCATAACCACTCCTGTTGGTCGGTATTTTAACCATTAGGAGTGTCTAGTGTTCTAGTGTTCTAGTGTTCTAGTGTTCTAGTGGCGTATCAGTTTTGACTGGGTTGGTGCCAAACTATATTTCTATCCTTACACCAGTTCGCCACTTGCTGGTCGCGCTCATATGTCCAGTGGTTCCAAGTTTCTTGGTGTGACCACAAGGCAGCAACCGAATACTCCTCTGCCAACCGCGTCAGAACATTTAAAGCGCCTCCAACCTTAACCAACAGCCTGACTCCAAATGTTGACAGCTGCTGCTCAAGCTCAGCCACGCAAACTTGAAGAAATTCATACTGCCGCTGACTCATGTCCGGCTGAGCCCAGAGTTTAGGCTCCAAGATGTACAGCGGCATCACCGGGCCAGCTAGTAGCGCCCGTGTTAAAGCAACATGATCGTGCAAACGCAAATCCCGCTTAAACCAAACCAACTGCACATTTGTCGCCATGGAAACTCGCCATTATTTATACATGAAGAATTTATTATAGCTTTTGTATATAATATTGTTATACATTTGGACAGATCGACAGACAACCAGCTTATAGTTGCTATGCACCCCCTCAAAACGTATCAACTACTGGGCATTACAAGCTCGGTGCCCTTTATCGCCCTAGGACTAGCCGCGCTCAGCCCGTTGTCGTTTGGCAACCTGCAAGCGGCGCAGTTGCTTTGCGGCTATGCGGTAGTAGTGGCCAGTTTTATGGGCGGAACCCTTTGGGGTGGAACCTTTTCCGGCACTCGCGCCAGCCACAGCGATGCGGTTGTTTCCGTCACCGCTGCTCTGAGCTTGTGGCCAGCTTTATGGATGCCCCAACAATCCTTATTACTTTTTCTGGCTTTGCTGTTTGCCTTACTACTGGCCTACGACCTAATCCGCTTTAAGCAGCGCCGAATTCCCAGTTGGTACTGTCGTCTACGGATCGTGCTTAGCACGGTAGCTATCGCCTCTATCGCAATTACCACACTAGGGCATTAACGTGCGAGCCGAACATCAAAGCTACGCGGACATCCAAGACCTGCCCGCCTATGAGCTAGCAGCAGAGTTACCACAACTGCCTGGGGTCTACTTCTTTTACAACCGCAGCGGCGAGTGTATTTACATCGGTAAAAGCATTCATATTCGAAAGCGCGTTCTAAGCCACTTCAGTGCGCGCCGACAACACCGCAAGGAAAACCTGCTTGCGACGTTAACCCATCGAATTGACTACAAACTGACCGCCGGTGATATTGGCGCCAGATTATTAGAAAACCGACTGATCAAATCGCGCCTGCCGGTATACAACCGTCGCCAACGCCGCGACAAGCAACCCTTTACCTTTGAGCGACACGCCGGCCACCTACAACTCAGCAAGCTGTCCGATGTAGACAATATAGATGAGTGCTTTGGTTTGTTTCGAAACTATCGCCAAGCACAACTGTGGCTGGGAAAGCTGTGCAAACAACATCGGCTATGCGAGCCGGTGTTGCTCAATCGCCCCCACACCAATCACTGCTTTAACGCCCAGCTTGGCAGCTGCGCCAACATTTGTAGCGAACCCACTCAGTGGGCACAGCACCTAAACCTCGCTGAGCGTTTACTCAGCGACAGAAAACTCAGCCACTGGCCATACAACGGCGCCGTGCTAATCAAAGAGCACTGTGAATCGAGCAAACAAACCGACTGGCACTTAGTCGATAACTGGTGTCATCTTGGCAGCTGGACCCAAACCGCCCCACCCAATGCAGCCCAACGCAAGGCCAGCAAGATTCGCGCTGCGGATATCGACACTCGTTGCATTATCGTCAGCGCGCTCAACAACTTTAGCCAAGCACAGGCCGACAACTGCCTCATTTTGCTTAACCCACCTAGCGCAATAAAACATGACCACTAGCCAACTAAACGTTAATACAGCCGAGTGCCACTTCGAGCAACCACTAACTGATGCGCCCACCGTGCATGTGTCGGATAAGCTACAGGCTGTACCGCAGCAGTTTCTAAGCTACTCACAGTCAGTAGATAGCGTTCAATGCTTACTGGAACGAATTCAATACAGCTCGCATTACCAACTGGTAGCCGGCCAAGAAGGCAGCGCCACCTACCTGCAAGTAGCGATTATTGGCCACGACAACTACCAAGCGGCTAGCCAACGCAAACCCAAAATTGTGTACGGTAGAAAATGGTTCATTCCGGTACACACGCCGAGCTCAGAAATTATACAAACCGCCTTCCTTGCCATTCAAAAGGCACAGGAGCACGAAGTACGAGAACGCCTGGTGGTAGAACATGCGGGCTGTAAAACAACACCCTATAGCAGCCATATGGACCTGCCATTATTGTGCACCGCCATCAGCCAAAGTGCCGAACAGCAAGCCGTTAGCACTAGCAGCTCCCTCGCTTCGCTAACGCTATTTGGTGCAGAGATTCAACTCGAAAGCCTTGTCGCTTGCCGAGCCGGTTATTTAGTCGACGTTACGTTAGGCGACATCGACGACCCGGTATTCCATTTCTTGTCCGGGCAAGCGCTCTGTTTCCAATGCCACACGCCAAAGGACCAAGCCCCTACCGCTGGCAATATCGTCACCGCCTTATTGGCAGCGATTTTGGAACGCTGCCACCAACAGCTGGCTAGGACATTCTTGTTTGACGGCGTCGCGCGCTTTAATCCTGACTGGTCACCCCAATTTTTAGCTGCTTTTTCGTTGGCTACTCGACGCATTCAAACGCCGCTCTCGCCGCAATTTCAGCAACGGTTTGCCTCGATGTGCCAACAAGCCGATATGGCCCACGCCCCTAGACTTCCGTTTTCAGCTTGCCAACAACTACTCGGCAAACTAGAAAAGATGGGCGAGTTAGAGGGATACCTACCTCAGCCGTCGTGTAGCGTTTCGCTTGTGCCCAACGCCGCCTAGGAATAACCATGACTGCGAGCCTCACAAAAAAAATCACAAGACTAGTGGTGATACTCGGCGACCAACTCAATGCGTCGATTAGCAGCTTGGAAGACTTCAATTCCAGTACCGATCTCATTTTGATGGCCGAAGTGGCCGCTGAAGCCACCTACGTTAAACACCATAAGAAAAAGATCGCCTTCCTGTTTGCCGCCATGCGCCATTTCGCGGCCGCACAGCAGCAACTCGGCCGCTCTGTGCACTATATGCAGCTCGATGACGAGCACAACAGCGGCAGCATTAGCGGCGAAGTTAAGCGCCTGCTAGCGATACACCCAATCCAGTCAATTTGCATTGCCGAACCTGCCGAATACCGGCTGCTACAAGAAGTATCCAGTTGGGCCACGCAGTTTTCCATTGACGTTGAAATCCGTGCCGACAACCGTTTTCTTGCCAGCAAGCAAGACTTCGCCAGATGGGCGCAGGGCCGTAAACAGTTACGGATGGAATATTTCTACCGCGACATGCGACGCCGCTACAACATCCTGATGCAAGGCGACAAACCTATCGGCGGCCAATGGAACTACGACGCCAGCAATCGCAAGTTTCCCGGTCAGCCGATTAAGTATCCCGACCCTAAACAACTGCCTGCCGATGAAATCACGCAAGCGGCCATCGGTATGGTCAGCACCCACTTTAAAGATCACTTTGGCGAACTGGAACCATTTAACTTTGCGGTCACTCGGCACGACGCGCTCGGTGTTCTAGACCACTTCATTGAGCATCGCCTGCCTCAGTTTGGTGACTATCAAGACGCTATGATCGAGAACGAACCATGGATGTTCCATTCGCTCATTAGCTTCTACGTAAACTGCGGGCTATTGATGCCGCTTGAGTGCATTCAAGCGGCTGAACAGGCTTATCACCAAGGCCATGCACCGTTAAACGCGGTAGAAGGCTTCATTCGGCAAGTCCTCGGCTGGCGTGAATATATCCGCGGCTACTACTGGTTAAAGATGCCGGACTATGCCGAGCAAAATTTCTTTAACGCCACCCGAGCTTTGCCCAGCTTTTATTGGAACGCCAACACCCAATTAAACTGCGTTCGTCAATGCGTAAAAGGCACCCAAACCTATGCTTACGCGCACCACATTCAACGACTCATGGTGCTTGGTAATTTTGCCTTACTCGCGGCTATTGACCCTAAACAGGTAAACGAGTGGTTTTTGATCGTGTACGCCGATGCCTACGAATGGGTCGAGCTACCCAATGTGAGCGGCATGGCGCTGTTCGCCGATGGCGGCCAGATGTCGAGCAAGCCCTACGCCGCCAGCGGCAGCTATATCAACAAAATGTCGGACTACTGCGGCAGCTGCGCTTACAACATCAAACAGCGCACCGGGGAAAGTGCTTGTCCGTTTAATTACCTGTACTGGGATTTTATTGACCGCAACCGCAAACTTCTCCAAAGCAATCCAAGAATGGCGATGGTTTATCGCACGTTGGAAAAGATGGACCCCGACCAAGTTGATGCCATGCGCCAACAAAGCCAGGCCTTCTTGCAACAACTTGATCAACCCCAGCCTTCTCAACACCACAACGGGGACCAACCCCATGATTAAGGTTTTTTATGATGGCCAATGCGGCCTATGCAGCAAGGAAATCAACCATTACCGGCGAATAGCCCCGGCCGGCCAGTTCAACTGGATTGATGTAACCCGCAGCCAAACCGAAATCTCGCAGCACGGCATTTCACTGGCGCAAGCGCTACGGATACTGCACGCCGAAGATGATCACGGCCAAATCCACCGCGGTGTAGACGCCTTTATTCTCATTTGGTTCGGCATCCCCAACTGGAAGCCCTTGGCCAAACTGGTTGCACTGCGACCAATCCGCTATGTCGCACAACAACTTTATCGGCTGTTTGCGGCTCGGCGCTTTAACCGTTCACAACATTGCCAACTGGCGGCGGAGCAAGAACAAACCACCCCGTCTACACCCACAACCGAAACGGGCGATGCGAGCCGTCGTTAAGCACACACAAACATGCCAACCGGACTTAAAAAGCAACACCTACCCCACAAATATTGCGCCAGCTGCAACAAGCCCTTTGCCTGGCGCAAGAAATGGGCACGTGACTGGGATAACGTGAAGTATTGCTCGGAACGTTGCCGCCGGAATAAGCCCCCAGTTAACTAGTTAAGGGACCGCCAGAATGAAACCTCAACTCGACACCATTCATCACATTGCGATTCAAGTTAGCAACATCTCCGACTCGGTCAACTGGTATATCAGCCGTTACCAATGTGACGTGAGCTACCAAGATGAAAGCTGGGCGCTACTGCAGTTTGAAAACACCACACTCGCATTGGTACTACCCGAGCAACACCCTTATCACTTTGCCATCCTTACCGACAACTTAGCCGCCTATGGCAGCGGCACTGCCCATCGCGACGGCACTCGCTCGGTATACCTACGCGATATTGATAACAATCAGGTTGAAATGCTACAACTTGCCGACGAGGAGTCATGAAACCATGCCGAAGAAACGCTACATCGCCGCCACCGTCATTATTTTGTTGGTTACAGCGGGCATCCTCGCGGGGCCAATCATGAGCCGTGTTGAAACCCCTACGTACCACCTAGTCGACAAATTCGACAACATTGAAATTCGCCACTACGAACCACAGATTGTGGCCGAAGTAAGAGTGAGCGGACCGCGCGAACAAGCCATTGGCGAAGGCTTCCAACTGCTGGCGGATTATATTTTCGGCAACAACACCACAACTGAATCTGTCGCCATGACGGCGCCTGTGCAGCAGCAAAGCCAACAAACTGCAAGCCAAAACATTGCCATGACTGCTCCAGTACAACAGCAAAGCGTAAAGGCCCTAGCCGATGACAGCCAGCAGTGGACTGTGCGCTTTGTTATGCCGAATGAGTACAACTTGGCGACATTACCCAAACCCAATGATGAACGCGTTAGCCTGGTGGAAATGCCGGACCAAACCCTGCTCAGCATCGAGTTTTCAGGCACCGCCAAACCGGCGCGGCTTGAGCAGTATCAGCAGCAGTTAATAGCATTTGCCGAACAACAAAATCTAACCCCTGTTGGTGAGCCTACTTTCGCTTTTTACAACCCGCCCTGGACGCTACCGATGCTAAGGCGCAATGAAATACACCTAAGCCTGCTTCCCTAATCTAGCCGACTTGTTTGGCCGGATTAGTTACCACCACCATTGGCGCTTAACAAAAGGCTTATTGGCATCTTTGCGGTTGCGAATATCCATAATTCGCCAATTTTTGCTGATGATGACAGCGACCTGATACAGCGTCTCACGGGCCAGCAACACTGCAGTTGAGGCGTTCCAACTCTTTTGGTTAGACAATTTAATCGCTGCGGTGGCGTCTGGCGATCGTGTTTTTAACTTCTCGGCCATGGCTAGCGCTTCCGCCATCGGGTCAGCAACAACGCGCGTGACCAAGCCATAGTCGAGTGCTTGTTGGGCACCTATTGCTTCACCGGTCATGATCAACTCATGCGCCACGTCTTGGCGCAATGTACTTCTTACCGTTTGCAGGCCAGCCATGTCGGGCACCATGCCCCACTTGGCCTCCATAATGGCTAGCTCGGCATCAGGATGGGCGTAGCGCATATCGGCGCCCAAGGCCAAAGTCATGCCCATGCCGTAACAAATGCCTTGAATGGAACAAATAACGGGCACCGGCAAACGATGCCAGCCAATACAAAAACGCTGGGCCATATTGGTGCCGTATGGCCACAACTTCCAACCAATCTTAAAAAACTGGATGGGCTTACCCATGATGTCTTTGGTGTCGATGCCCGAGCTAAAGTTGTCGCCCTTACCGGAGATAATAACCACCCGGATATGGCGATCTTTCTTAATTACTTTTTGTACACGAACAATGTCGCACATTAAATCGTAGTTAAAGGCGTTGTATTTGTCGGGGCGGTTGAGGATGACGTGAGCCACGCCATCCTCAACGCTATAAAGCAAGTGCTTAAAGCTCATAGCAATACCGCCGCTTATAGCGAAGCCGCCAGTTCTGCACCCTGCTTAATCGCCCGCTTAGCATCTAACTCGCCAGCAAATTCAGCACCACCAATTAAGTGGAAGTTGGCTGCGCTAGATTCTTCGTCGTACAAGTCTTTGCGCGACTCTTGGCCAGCACAAATCACCACGTTATCAACGTCTAATACCCGCGATTCGCCATCAACCGTAATATGCAGGCCGTCGTCATCAATTTTGTCGTAGCTAACGCCGCCAATCATTTCCACGTCTTTCATCTTCAACACGGCGCGGTGAACCCAGCCCGAGGTCTTATTCAGGCCAGCACCTAAGGTGGATTTCTTACGCTGCAGCAAAAACACTTCGCGCTGTGGCGCATGCGGCTTTGGCTCAACCAGATTGCCGCGGTTGTCGGAGTTTATGTCTACACCCCACTCTTCGCGCCATTCCGCCACGGATTGTGGGCGCGGCGTACTATCGGCTTTGGCGCCCGGGTGCACCAATAGCTCAGCCACATCAAAACCAATACCGCCGGCACCAATCACCGCGACTTTTTGGCCTACTTCTGCACCGGTCAGCACATCGATATATGACAAGACTTTTTTGTGTTCAATGCCTGGAATAGGCGGTTTGCGAGGGTTGATGCCAGTGGCAACCACCACGTCGTCATAACCGGCTTGCGCTAGATAATCGGCATCTACTTTGGTATTCAGTTTTAACTCAATACCGGCAACTTCTACCCGACGACCGTAGTATTTGATCATCTCGTAAAACTCTTCCTTACCCGGAATCTGCTTGGCGTAGTTGAACTGACCACCAATCTCACTAGCCATGTCGTACAAGGTCACGTCATGGCCACGCTCAGCAGCTACCGTAGACGCCGACAAACCTGCTGGGCCAGCGCCAATCACCGCCACCTTCTTCTTATTGCCATTGACTGGGCGATAAACCAGCTCGGTCTCATGGCAAGCCTGTGGATTCACCAAGCACGAGGCGCGCTTAAGTTCGAAGGTGTGATCAAGGCAAGCTTGGTTACATGCAATACAAATATTGATTTCATCGCTGCGACCCTCGGCAGCCTTGTTCACGAAATGCGGATCAGCCAACAATGGTCTCGCCATCGATACCAAATCAGCATCACCAGAGGCCAAAATTTCCTCGGCCACTTCTGGGGTATTAATTCGGTTAGAGGCACAAACCGGAATCGACAATTCCTTTTTCACCCTTGCGGTTGCATCACGGAATGCCGCCCGCGGCACTGAAGTCACAATGGTAGGTACGCGGGCTTCATGCCAACCAATACCGGTATTCATGATGGTAACGCCCGCTTTTTCTAGGGCTTTGGCTGCGATGACGATTTCGTTAGCCGTCATACCGCCGTCTACCAGTTCCATCATCGACAGGCGAAAGATAACGATAAAGTCTTTGCCTACCGCCTTGCGGATTTGCTTCACAATTTCCACCGGGAAGCGAATGCGGTTTTCGATACTGCCGCCCCACTTATCCTTACGCTGATTCACATGCGGCGCCATAAATTGGTTAATGAGGTAACCCTCACTACCCATAATTTCCACACCGTCGTAATTGGCCAACTTGGCTAGTTTGGCGGTTTTCGCAAAGTCTTTAATCGTTGATTTAATCTGCCGCTGGCTCATTTTTCGCGGTTTAAACGGATTAATCGGCGCTTTTTTTGATGACGACGAATGCGACAAGGGGTGATAGCTATAACGCCCTGCATGCAAAATTTGCAGCGCGATTTTGCCGCCTTCTTTATGTACCGCACGGGTCACACGGCGGTGATTAGGGATGTCTCCATAACTGTTAAAAGTACCCGCGGCTGGGTAAAACCAACCCCGACGATTGGGGTTATAACCACCGGTAATCACCAAGCCGGTACCGCCTTTGGCGCGCTCAGCAAAGTAAGCCGCCAGCTTGTCCATATTCCAAAAACGATCTTCAAGGCCGGTATGCATCGACCCCATAATCACGCGGTTTTTTAGGGTAGTGAAACCTAAATCTAACGGCTCCAATAGGTGTGGGTAGGCTTGCTTACTCATGATTTTTTCGCTCGCTTAATACTTTTCAGCTTTATCTTGACGCCGTCAAGATACCAGCAATTTTGACAGTGTCAAGATTGGTTTGCTAACTTTCATCCCTATGAGCCGCACCACCAGCAAATATCATCACGACGACCTGCGTACAACGCTGCTAGAAAAAGCAGAAGAATTACTCAGCGAACGCGGCATTAATGGTTTGACCTTGCGTGAGCTAGCAGAACGAGCCGGCGTATCGCGCCAAGCGCCCTACCACCACTTTGCCTCTAAGCAAGCCTTACTCTGCGCCTTAGCAGAACGCGCGTTTGAAGACTTAGACCAACTCCTAGACGAAGGCCAACACAGCAACTTCACGTCAGTCGAAGACCGCTTCAAACGCTTTGTGGTCGACTATGTGCGCTATGCCGCCACCTACCCTGAAAAGTACGAACTAATGTTTGGGGCCGTTACCTGGCGCAATAACCCCTCCACCACGCTGGTCGAAAAAGGCCACAACAGTTTTCGTCGTTACACCCAAATCGTTCGCAACCTACAAAAGCATGGCGACCTGCCTGCGCATGTCGATGCACTGCGTTTGTCGCAAACCACCTGGGCCACTTTGCATGGCCTATGCCGTTTAAAAACAGACGGCGTTTTTGTCAGCCTAGATTCCGTCGAAGAAATCTCGCTCTACGCCACCAACATGATTTTTTCGGTACTGAAAAGTCCGATCGAATTTGTTTAAGGCCGCCCTTCCAAACCAAGTAAGCTACAGTTGGAAGCGTCCATCACCCGGCTGGCGTGGGGCCAATATTGTCCAACAAGAAAAAGACTAATCATATTTGACACCAAATGGTTTTAGTTTTAATCTGGAACCAACTAGTGTCATTTATGGCCAGATAAAAAAGCGTCGAACCCAGAACAAACGCTTGGAGGACAATCAGTCATGCCCGCAGGGATTAATGAAGACTTCTTATCAATAGAAGCACTAGGCATTGCCGATGCCGCAAAAACCACTTTTGCCAATCAGCGCTCGCCACTTCCGGTGCCCTATTTAATTTACACCGACTGCAAAGACACGGCGGAAGTCACGCCGGTACACAATATTGTCTCGGTCGGTGACGGCTACTGCCAGGGCCAAGCGTCTATTGGCACCTCTTGGACTCAAAAACCCGCTTACCCCTTCCCGCGTACTTACCAGCGCGCTAGCGCCGAAGAGCAACAACTGCGGGACCAAGAACTTGAGCGCGCCAAGCAAGATAACTGGTACGCCAGCGATTTAATTGACGGCGCGGTGGTGCACGCCAACGTGTCATCGCCGGACGTACGTGGCAATTCACTTTGGACGCTACGCGGCACCGACGCGCAACGTCAGCAGTTTGCACAAGAAGACGACCTAGGCGTTGACGATGCCCACCCGGCAGAAGATGCAATCGACTTTTTTGAAGCCTTATTCCCCTACTTCGAGAAAAACTGGCGCGTCTGGGCAACCAACCCTCGCGCGCTAGAAAACATTCGTCGCCTGCTATCAATCCTGGTAGAAAACGCACTCGATGGCAGCTCGCCTGACCGCGTAAAACTTGGCCTGGTTGATCATATTCTGGTGCTAGTACCGGCCACCCGCACGCTGAATGTCGACCACTGGGATTTTTATCCCGAGATTGGCAACAAATACCCCAAGCAACCATTTGATGCCGAGTTCAGAGACGACGACATTATTGCCTGGCTACAAGTCGCAGCGGGCTCACCCTACACTCGGCTCAAGCCCTATACCGAACATCAAGCCAATTTTCAGGTCACTAACCAGCACTTCCAGCAAACCGAACCGTTCAAGGATGATGACCTAGATACAGCAATGGCAGAAGGTCGTGTTTTCATTACCGACTTTAAAGAATTCCATCACGCCAACACCGCTAAGCCGGTCGCTGACGACTCGGATGGTGGCCGTTTTTACGCCGCTATTGCCATGTTTGCGGTGCCTAAAAATGGTGGCCCACTCAAAACCATTGCTATTCAAAGCACCCAGCACACCCCGCAAAGTACGCAAGAACGCCTGCTTTGGAAGCTGCTGAATATTCAAGACGCAGACAAACCGTTGTCAGACATCATCACCCCCGGCGGTGATTACTGGTCTTGGCAAATGGCCAAAACCCTGTTTCTAAGCATGTACGCAATATGCAATGTGGTGGATCACTTATCTACCCACATGTTCTTAGGCCCGATTCCCGTTGCCTTCTACCGCAATATCCCCAATCAGCACCCACTAACTGCGTTACTTGAAACCCACTTTATGTCCTTGGTCACCAATAACCACTTGGGCGTATTTTGGGAGGTCGGTACTACTAATGCCGAAGACTATGGCAAACCCGATCATGGCCTATTGTCTGGCCTCGCCAATAAGCTCACCGGCTGGACTGGTGAAACCTTTGTAGAAGAGACCATTCGCCTCGCCAAAACTTACGACTTTGTTGAGACCAGCACACCATTCAATCGTAAAACCGATACCGGCTTTGCCAAGATTGAAGACTTCCCGCTTTACGACGATGAAGGCATTTACCCCATCGTAGAAAAATGGGTACGCAACTATTTGGGCCTGTACTACCGCTACGATAGCGACGTGGCTAACGACCATGAACTCCAAGCCTTCTGCTATGAGGTAGTGAACGAGGCCAAAGTCGCCGGCTTCCCCGAGTCGCTAAATACAGTAGAAGCGCTAATCGATACCATCACCCGCCTGATCTACTGGATGACCAATCAACACGCACTGGAAGCCACCCTGTCGGCACAGAAGCTAGCCCCGGTAGGTTATTGGTCAGATCGCGTGCCGCGTAATGATGAAATCAAACTAGAAGCCGATTGGTTCAACATCCTGCCACCTATTAATGTTGGCATGGCCGTGTTCTGCGCCTCTCGTATTTTTGTCGACCTACCGCGGGAATGGCACCGCTCGCTGGGCAAATACCCCAAAGGCCAATTCATGCATGACCAACGGGTATACAAGCACCTGCGCCGCTTCCAGCAAGACTTGGTTGACCTAGACAACAGCATTCAAACCAAAAACCAATCACGACGCTGGGCTTATAACCTGAAACGCCCATCCACCATGACTTGCAGCCCATGGAACTAGCAGGAGCACTACCATGTTGAAATCAAACACCAGCCGTCGCGATATGCTAAAAGTTTCTGCTGCACTGGCAGGAGCGGCCAGCGTAATGCCCAGTTCCTTAACTGCCGGCACCAACGCTAGCAACTCAGCCAACCTAGCGCCCAGCGTGGCCGTCGAGGCGCAAAATCGCTTCATTCAGCAGCTGTTAATCAAACACGCCGCAGGCTCAAAAACCACACGCCCAGAAGACATCGAAGCTTTTGCCAAGCGTTTTACTGAAATTAATGGCGTAATTGATTACCAAGCGGAATTTTCCACCATTGATGGTGAATACCGCATAACTCGCGCCTTTGTAAAAAGCCTACGTGTCACGCAAACCAACCCGGCCGCATAGGAGCTGCACAATGAAATGTTTGCCACATACTTTTCGTGTACTCGGCTGCGGCCTGCTGTTACTCGTCATAGCCGGCTGTGAAAGCTCACCTAGCAGCAGCGACGACACGAAGATTGAAGAAAAACGTTTTACCGGTATTAGCGGTAGCGCTAACGGCACGCTCTATGAACATACCGGCGACACCCGTTACACAGCCTTTGGCGACGAGCAACGTAGCGTTCACGCCGAGGATTTACAGGACCACCTCGCCTCTTGGGGCCTGTTTGGCTTCAAACCCGCCGTCGGCCACTACCCTTGCAGCGGTAACGGCAGCGGCAGCGGCCTGGTAGCGTTAACCAGCAACGGTCAACTCTATAGTGACGACCAATGCAGCATTACCGTGACCGAAGCCAGCGGCAACCAGCTAGTCGGCCACTTCAGTGCCAACTTAACCGGCCTAGGCGCGGTGAATAATGGGCGGTTTCATATCGTGCTGGACGAAGCGATTGGCGACTTAGATCTGGATGGCGTGTCAGACGCCGACGATAACTGTCCCTACACCAGCAATCCCGATCAAGCTGATAAAGACAACAACCGGCAAGGCAATGCCTGTGACCCAGAGGCCGAAAATCAATCAGACAATGACGGCGGCGATACACCCCCGCCAAGCAGCGCTTGCAACCCGCAGGCCGACCCAAGTAGTCTGCAACATTGCGGCCCCGAAGATATTAATCAACTCTGCGCCATCCCCGGCCTCAACATCATTATTGAGAACGCGCAGCCAGGCACCTGCTAATGGAAAACACTGCATTGAAAGCTGATTTCTCTGACACCGCCGGCGGCCAGTACGCTGGCAAAACTGCCGCACAGCGGCACCAAGCTCGCCACCAGCAGCTGATTGAGGCGGGCATTAAATTAGCTGGCACCGGTGGTCAAAAGGCCGCAACGGTGAATGCTATTTGTGCTGAAGCCGGTTTAACCAAACGCTACTTTTATGAGTCGTTTAGCAGCCGGGATGAACTGATCTCAGCAGCCTACGCGGTGGTGAGCAATGAACTCAAACAGCAAGTGCGCGCAGCCTTACAAGCCACCATTAGTACGCCGAGCAAAATGTCAGAAGCGAGCCTGGCAACCCTGTTTCACTACATTGGTGACAACCCGGCCCGTGGGCGTTTTTTGATTTTGGAAGTGCTGAGCTTTAACAACCTAGCCATCAGCCAAGCCTACGATGACAATGTTCGCGACTTCGCCAACATTTTGCTGGAAATTAATAGCCCCTTAATGCCGCCAACCGCCCCGCCGAAGTCTATGCAACAAATCGCCACCCAAGGCGCGATTGGGGCTATCTGTTATTTAGCACAACGTTGGATCATGACCGGCTACGAACAACCGGTAACCGAGCTGGTGGAAGCCTCTCAGTTATTGTTGAATGGTTTGAAACAACAGTTTGGCATCGAGCTGACGTAATTAGCCCAATCCCATCGGATGCCACAATGCCGACATGCCACTGTCGGCATCCATAGCCAGCGTCTAGGCCTTGCGGCTTGGGCGCCAAATTCCCAACAAGCGCATCAATGCCACCGACAGCTTAGGCGCCTTCTTAAAGCAAGCGACAAACATCGCCAAACTAAACGGGTAAACCACCTCTCGTTTGTTGCCGCGAATGGCTTTCACTACCTGCACGCCTACATCATCGGGCTCTAGTGCTGGAAATAGTTTGGAGGCTTTGGGATACCAATCCATATCGGCGTCATTACGATCGAAGTAACCAGTATTCACCTGCCCAGGGCAAAACAATGTGGAGCCAACACCATGTTCTTTTAGCTCGTCGTTTAATGCCAGCGCCAGCCCCACCATGGCGTGCCGAGTGGCTACATAAGGCATCATGTAAGGAAAGGCCACGTAACCGGCTGGGCTGGTCAAAGTCACGATGTGACCGCTGCGGCGTTCGACCATGCCCTTTACCACTGCATGGCTAGCAGCAATCGCTGCCGTGGCTGGAATCCCCAACGGCAAATCCGCTTCGGCAGCAGTTTGTAGGTGTAATGGCTTAAAGGTACCGCCACCCACGTTGTTGACCAGAATATCCACCTCGCCTAACTGTGCAGTCACATCGGCAATCACTCGACGCACATCATTAGCCTGGGTTAAATCAGCACTAAATCCGGTAACCGAGGGCCCCAGTTCCGCCGCAGCGGCATCTAACTTTTCTTGGCTCCGGGCCACAATCGCAACGCTCGCCCCAGCATTGGCCAGCGCTTTAGCAATGCCCTTGCCGATGCCTTCAGATGCCCCAGTAACAACAGCGACTTTGCCCTTTATCTCTTTCATTTTATTAACTCTTTTTATAAACCAGGCCAAATCAAACAAGATTGATTAGCTTTGTGAAACCAGATGGTATCACATTGTTTTAAGCACGTCCTGCAGGGCGTAATTGCCCAACCGGTCAGATGGCGAACAACCAAAAATCGGTCTACAATCCGCAACCTAAAATAATTAGCACTACGACGCCGACAATTCGGCGAGCTCAGGAGAGAGACCATGTACCGCGCCCCATTCGCGGCACTAGCGTTTGCATTAACGCTAGCAGCTTGCGGCAGCCCCAATGTATCTGACACCACTCCGCCTCAAGGTGAGGAAGGCAACAAAGATGATCAGCAAAACACCATCAAAGTACTATCGAATCGCCCAGATTTGATCAGTGAGGGTGACGCGCTTATCGAGCTAATTCCTCAAGGCGACAGCAATGACTTTCGCCTTACCCTGAATGGCGCAGATGTATCTGACCAAGTCGCGCTACGTGACAACGGCCGCATTATGGGCGTGGTGTCAGGCTTGGCTCTCGGCGAAAACCGCTTAGCAGTCAGCGGCGGTGTTGGCACGGCCAGCATCACCATTACCAACCACCCCAACCATGGCCCAGTGTTCTCGGCCGGCCAGCATCGTTTAACCGACTGGGAAGTCTGCGCAGCCGGCGGCACCAGCGAACATAACGACTGCAACCGTGAGCCCGAATACCGCTTCTTTTATAAGTCGAGCAACCCATTACAAACTGACTTAATTCAGTTTGACCCTGCTAACGGCATTCCTAGCGACGTTGCCGACACCACTACCGACGAAGACATTACTGTGCCGTTTATCGTGCGTGAAGAGCGTGGTTTTCAAGATCGCGACCGCTATATGCTCGCGGTGTTGTTTAACCCTGCTGAAGAGTGGACAGCCTGGAATCCACAACCCCAGTGGAACCGCAAAATGTTGATGACTCATGGCGCCAACTGCGGCATGTCATTTAGCCCCGGCGACGCCAGTTTGGCTACCGGCGCACACAGCGCCCCGCTATTGCCGCCTGTGGGCGAGCACGGTTTTGCCTTGAGCCGCGGATTCGGTGTGATGGCCACGGCACTTAATAACAACGGCCACAACTGTGACGTTGTCTTACAAGCCGAATCCATGATGATGGCGAAAGAGCGCCTGATCGAACAATACGGCGAATTACGCTACACCATTGGCGTCGGTTGCTCGGGTGGCGCGATTGCCCAACAGACTGTGGCTAATGCCTACCCCGGTATTTACCAAGGCATTATGACCGCCTGCACCTACCCCGATAGCGTGTCGCCTGCAGTGCAAGCCGCTGACTACAATCTGATGCGCCACTATTTTGAAGACCCTAGCCAATGGGCGCCCGGCGTAATCTGGTCACCGCATCAATTTGGTTTGGTCGAAGGCCACATTAGCCACGTCAATGCCATCGCCATGGATGAGCTGCTGTATAAAGCCGCAGTTAACGTAGAAGGCGGCTGCGCGGGCGCCGACACCTATCATCCGCAGAACAACCCAGAGGGCGTTCGTTGCGGTGCAATTGAGTGGTACAAACATATTTGGGGCACCCAAACCGTCGACTCGAAAAGCGAGCCACCCATCCCAATTGAGGTGACCAATATTCCCGCCGGCAACACCGGCATCATGTACGGCTTAGAAACCGTATTAACCGGCCAAATCACGCCTGCTCAATTCGTTGACCTGAACCAAAAAATTGGTGGTTTCGACTTTGACATGAAGTGGCAACCCGAGCGCACCAGCACCACCGCAGAAGTCGTCGGCAGTGCTTTCCGTAGTGGCGCCGGTAACGTGACCAACAACCTAGATCGCGTGGCCGTACTCAACTTTCTTGGCCCCGATCCTGGCGCCGCCCACGATTCGGTACACGCATTCTGGACTCGCTGGCGGATGGATCGCGAACACGGCCACCATGACAACCACATTATGTGGGCGGGCCCGGTCGCCCTGCTCGGCGACCCCTACTACAACTCACAAGGTTTAGTGGCGATGGATGCTTGGCTAGCGGCGGTAGAAGCCGACAACAGCGACACCCCATTACCGGAAAAGCTGGTCAATAACAAACCCGCAGACATGCATGACCAATGCACCGATGGGCTTGGCCACAAAATTGGTGATGAAGTCTGTGTAGAACTACTGCGCGTACCCTACGCTTACGGCACGCCACGCACCGTGGCCGGTGCAAATGAAAACGCCACCAATTACGAGTGCCGACTAAAATCGTTCTCGCGTGACGATCTTGCCTCATCACCGATTCCCTTTACCGAGGATCAGTTCGTGGCACTCGAAACGCTATTTGCCGACGGTGTTTGCGATTACAGCCTACTCGGCGTGGGCGAAGATGTTAAAACCATCCCGTGGTTAAACTACCAAAATGGTGACGGCCAGCGCGGCGTGATTGTCGGCGGCGAACCGCTGCCGGCAGCCGACCTGCCAAGCGGCTGGGCTAGCCCTGCTTTTGGTGACATGTGGGACTTTAGCAATCAATAAGCCGCGCTGACTAACGCACTAATAAGCCCCAAGCGGAAACGTTTGGGGCTTATTTTTTGCCGGTGAGCACTCTGCGCTGATTCCACATTGGCCGTAGCGACTGGCGGCAAAGCCACTTGTCAGCCCCAACCCACTGGGTTATTTTTTGCCCCTTACCCAACGCTCAATCACCCAACCCTCAATCGGCTACAGGAAACCATCAATTCATGCGACAAGAAGTAGTATTAGTCGATGAATTTGATCAAGCCATCGGCCGCGCCGAAAAACAGCAGGCTCATATCGACGGCGCGCTGCACCGAGCCTTCTCAATTTTTATCTTCAACTCGGCTGGACAATTATTGCTACAGCAGCGTGCCTTGCACAAATATCACTCGGCCGGCTTGTGGTCTAACAGTTGCTGTAGCCACCCTCAACCCGACCAGCCACTGCTCGAAGCCGCTCATCAGCGCTTACAGGAGGAAATGGGCTTTCGCTGTGAATTACATAAAGCCTTCCAATTCACCTACAAAACTCGCTTAGAAAACGGCTTAACGGAACACGAAGTCGATCATGTACTCATCGGTACCTTCGAGGGTCAGCCCGAACCCAATAGCGAGGAAGTTAAAGCCTACCGCTGGGTCTCTCTGCCTGAGTTAAACGTGGCATTGCAGCAACAACCGGCGCACTACAGTTACTGGTTAAAACACTGCTGGCCACTGTTGCTTGAACACTTGCGGCTTGACCCCAACAAGATCATTAAGCAACTCAAACTCTCGCCGAATGTGGGCCAGTTCGATGCCCACTAATCGCACGACTATGACTGCTTGGATTACCGCAGCACGCCCGGTCGCCCACGGGATGATTGCGCTACCGCTACTTTGGGGCCAAGCGCTGGCTTGGGTCACTACCCAACAGTTCAATTGGCTCTGGTTTCTAATCATTCAGCTATTCGGCGCCGGTTGCCAAATCTATTGCTTGTATTTGAACGACTACGCTGACGAGGCAACGGACCGGCTAAACCGTTCTTATTGGCTTTCTGGCGGCTCTCGGGTGATACCCAATGATCAACTCTCTGGCCGCCAACTCTACCGGGCGTCGTTTGTCGTATTAGCTGGCCTGTTAGCACTGAGTGGGTTGGCGTATCAACTTGAACGGAGCGCCATGCCCGCACTTACCTTATTGGCAGTCGGGCTTGGCTGGAGTTACAGCCTGCCACCGCTCCAATCGTCATACCGAGGCTATGGCGAGTTTCACCAAGCGATCAGCTGTGGCGTGGTCTTACCGGTCATCGCGTTTTATCTACAAAGCGGCTCATTAGCTGCATTTCCGTGGCTACTGCTGTTTCCTGTTGCCTTGCTGTTTTTTGCCGGCAATATCGTGACCTCGTTACCCGACTTGGTTTCAGATAAACGCAGCAACAAACGCAGCTATCCAGTCCGACACGGCTATGAACGTGCACATAAAGATGCCGTCGCCTTATTATTTATTGCCTACACCTTAGGCTTTGTTGTCAACCAGCCATGGGCGAGCTACTGGCTAAGTAATCTCACAATTTTTGGCCCCGCGTTGCTACTTTTAGTTAACGCGCAGCGAATTGTTCTTACCGAGCCTGAGCCTGTTAAAACGAATCCACACCTTAAGCGATTTATACTACTGCTCAGCCTGAGCCAAGCATGGGTAATGGCGTTATGGACCGGTTGGCTTTACTGGTATGGCATTGCCCAGCCCTAATACATCAATGGAATCTGATTGAATGAAAATAGCAGTGATTGGGAGCGGCATTTCGGGCTTAGCGGCTGCTTGGTATCTTGGCAAAGATCACCACGTTACGCTGTGCGAACGCGGCCCCAACATTGGCATGGATGCACATTCAGTTGAAATCCCGACGGCTCAAGGCAGTGTTTACCTCAATGCACCCATGCGGGTATTTTTTGAAGGTTATTACCCCACCCTTACTCAGCTTTATCGAGATATCGGCATTGAGTTTGAGCCAGTTAAATACTCCGGATCATTCAGCCAGCCACATGGCGACAGCTTTTTTCATTACAAAAACCATTGGCTAGGCGCACTTACGCTGCCCTGGCTCACTGGTCGCAGTCGGTTTAATCGTCAAGCCTGGCAAATCGGCCGGGAATTACTGCGCTTCCTACGCCAAGCAAAGCAGAACAAACGCAGCGGTAGCCAAGCCACTGACCAGATTACGCTACAAGATTTTCTGCAACAAAATGGTTATTCAACACTGTTTGCTGAACGTTTTCTCTACCCTGCGTTTGCTGGCATTTGTACCTGTAGCTACGACAGCCTGAGAAATTATCCCGCTTCCATGTTGTTGGAATATTTGGATAGCGACCTCACTTGGTCACGCGTTAATCGTCTGTCGCACGGCGCACGCGATGTCGCCCAGCGCCTGTCTGCCAATGCCACAGAAGTCCGTTGTAATCTAGAACTGACTGAGATCACAGCTAACGATCATGGTGTGGTGGTGACTAGCAGCAATGGTGAAACAGAAACGTTTGACCACGTGGTCGTCGCCACGCAAGCCAACCAGGCTCGCAAACTCATCAGTTCGCATAGCACCGAGGCTGCAATCCTTAGCCGCTTTCAGTACGAACAAAGCCGCTTAATGATTCATAGCGACACGGCTCTAGCACCCACCAACCGCAAAGACTGGGCCCCGGTTAATTTCCTGCTATCAGACCAACACGACAAGCCGATGGCGAGCATTTGGATGAACAAAATCTACCCACAGCTCGCCAATCAAGCGCCTATTTTTGAAACCTGGAATCCGTTCCAACCAGTGGCAGCCGATAAGGTTTTAATTGACGCACAAGTGGAGCGCCCCATCGTCACTCAAGACTCTCTGCAAGCCATCCAGGCGCTTGAAAAGCTGCATCAACAGCCCAATCGTCGTATCTGGTTCTGTGGGTCGTATGCACACCGCGGCATTCCCTTGCTGGAAAGCGCGGTTACCTCTGCCCAAAGAGTCGCCACACAACTACCTTGCAACTAAGTTAACAAGGCTAGTAGTCGGCCAAGCCTCACTTGCTTTCACTGAAAATCAGGCCAATAAAAAAGGCGCCTACTGTAATCGCGATAGGCGCCTTTTTCGTATTACTAGCGAACAACACCCCACATTAGGAGTTTATATAACAACGTAAATAGCCCGTACAGGCATTGTAGGCCTCATCAACACAGGCTGGCGTAATGGTCTTATGCACGTACTGAGAATGGCTAAACACACTGTGCACAATATCGATCGCAATCCAGCCAACATCCGGCTCGGTGGGCAAAGTAATACCGAAGCTGGAAAAAAGCCCCCGGAATACATTCGCCAGCTGCAGGTTGTTTTGCTCCTGAATATTGATATTGTCGCCCGACATCAAGCGCCCGAGTAACAACATTCTCGCCACTGGGCGTTGATTGTAGTACTCGGCCGTTTTCTCAATCCCTACTCTCACTATTTGCTCCCAACTCAGCTTGGCCGAGCCTACCCCAGCATCAATAATTTGCAGCTTCGAGTCTTCGTGATACCGCATCTCAAGTTCATTGAGCACGGCAAATGGGGTGGGGAAAAAATGATAAATACTGGCCCGGGTAAACCCTAAGCGTTCCGCTAATACCGGAATCGAAAAACCCGACAACCCGGACTCTTCAACAATCTTCTCGGCTTCATCCAATATCTTCTCAAACCGCTGACGACTCTTAGCATGGGTCGGCCGTTTTGCAATCGCACCGTCCGCCAAATTGGCAGCTTTCGCGGCGGGCTGAGTTTTTTGTACCAAACTAAGGACTCCGTTAGGTTTGCTGACAGTTACGCAATGTAACCCATCATACCTCTACGCCCATAGAACTCGGAATTTGCTGGTTAAGGTCACCGGAATGTAAAAAGCGCCCTGTTCCACTAGTTTGGTTCAGATTATTAGCCGTCCAATCCAACAAGCTAATTCCAAACGGCGGTAACAAAAAAAGCCGGGCAACCCTATAGTTGCCCGGCTTTTTTGTACCCATACCGTAGTGCTTAAGCCGCAGCCAGCGCCAACTCTTGTGGGTGATCTTTGGTGCGCATTAAACGCCCCATCCGCTGTTGCCCTGCCGCGGCGGTAAATTCGCCATCGGCATATGCCAGTTGGCCCGCAATGATGGTGTACTTCACGACCCCATCCGGGCGGTTGACTACTTGCTTGCATTCGAACTCTGGGCGTTCAACTCGGGCGTAGGTTTGCTCTGGCTGCCATTGCTGTAGCGCCTCGGGATTAACCACGCAAATATCCGCCACCGCACCCACCTCAATAGTGCCCGCATTCAAATTCCAGAACTCGGCCGGCAATTTAGTTAAGCGATTCACGGCGTTGGCCACTTGTGCCAAGCCATCGCCTTGGGCGATTTTTAAGGTGCGCAGGTTACCGTCATAGAACGCGAGGTTATTGAGGTGGGCGCCGGAATCATTAAACCCCGGCAAAGTAAGCGGGTGAAACAGCAATTTTTTCAGCGTGTCGGGATTACGGTTGGCAAAGGTAGTGTGCCAGCGCAACCCTAAATCCCAGGTGCGTAACAGGTGCAAGAAGAAGTCTGCCTCGTCACAGTTGGCTGGGAAGCCAGCAAATAACTCGGCTTCTTCAGCACTGGTCGCGCCTTCTGCCCCGCTACTGGCTTGGTAGCGCTGTAAGCGATCATAAGCCGCCTGCATGGGTTCACCTTGCCAGCCTGCTAAAGGCACCTCATCAAAAAACATGTCATCCAAACGGCGATGGAAGACGTTGTCTTCACGGTTCAGGATGCGCTTCAAATTCGCCAGGTTAAAGCCAGCTTTGCCTTTAAACCACATTTTGCGAAACGCCGCGATCCAGGCCGGATCATTCAAGATCGCTTGCCGGCCAGCATGGTCTTCAAGGTCCAACTCGTTTAGGGCGCGCATCTCGGGAATTTCTTCCGCGATAGGACAAATCGCCCCATCAGCCCACATCTTGAACGGTGCCGATAAGGCCTGAAAACGGAAGTGTCCGCCAATCAGTTTGGAATTAAGAATCCGAGTTAACACTAAACCCAACTTGGCAATGGTTTTATTGGTGAGAATGTCGATAGCTGCCGTCGCAGTCACTTTTAATGGCCGACCATAAAAGCGGCCACTCGTTAGTAGGAAGTTACGCGCTGTGACGAGCGGGTTATCGGTAGGCGGCGTTGCCTGCCATACCCGGCCATGCTTTCGCACAATGCCAGTTAGCTCTTTCAACTCAGAGTAGGTAGCCATCTGAGTTGGGATTTTTTTCCGTGTATTCGGCTGGTTAGCCAAGTAGTGGAACGGCAGGCCGTCGGTAGAAAACCCGGCATAACCTTCTTGCATGCCCTTCTCGACCAGTGCGGCCATTTGTTGGCGCTCGGCTTTGGTGGGGTCACGTTCAATCGAACCTTTTAGGCCCATCACTTCAATGCGTAACATCGAGTGCGGAATCAGCGGCACCACGTTTGGGCCTAATGGCAATTGCTCAAAATGATCTAAATACTCACCACTGTCAGTCCAGGTACAGACGTCCCCTACCTTACGTAAAACATGTTTAGGCACGTTTTCTACCCGCGCAAAACAATCCGTAATGGGATCAGCACCATCGCGGCGTTGATGACCGTAAGCAATACCCAGAGAGCAGTTACTCATGACCGCGGTGGTGGTGCCATGGCGTACGACCTCCGGCAGATGCGGCGCAATTTCGACTTCTAAATCGACGTGGGTATGGATGTCCAGCAAGCCTGGCATTACCCATTGGCCCTGGCAGTCGACGAGCTGTTCTTCCGGCGCCACCGCCAAATCAGGGCCGACTTCCGCCACTTTGCCATTGCGTACTCTTACATCTACCTGCTGTGCAGGCTCATTGCTGCCGTTAAACACGAGCCCGCCCTTCAGCACCAAATTGGGTTGGCTAGAATGAGTTGCGTCCATTGTTGTCTCCAGAACTGAAATTTCTTGCCGCAGTAGTTGCCAGCTTATTATCGATACCTACCATACCGTAAGCTCACCATGCTGTCGTAAACCAACACAAAGCGCCATTGGCAAAGGCGCCAGTTAGTGTCTCAAGGCGTCACAGAGATTAACCTTTACGAGACTAGCCCTTAAAGGTCGACATACCAAAATCGCCAAAGGGTTCATCACGGCTACGCACCGCAGCCTTAAACCCTTGTGCGGCAGCGAGTTGCTGGAAGTCATACCCTTCTTGGGTATGGCGAGTAATGCCATCAAACACGGTGCCAATCAGCTGGGTGGCATGTAGCCCCTGCGCCATCACGGTTTGATTCAGCAATTGTTTCATCATCACCAGCTGATTAATCGGCATCATGGCAATGCGGCCTAGCAGCGTTTCAAAACGTTCATCTAGCTGGTCGGCAGGCGCTGATTCAATCGCTAGGCCCCATTCCTGCGCTTCTTTGCCAGACAGGCAGTCACCGGTAAATAGCAATCGCTTGGCCTTCTCTACACCTAAGCGATAAGCCCAAATTGAGCTAGTTGGCGAGCCCCATACCCGTGCCGGCGGGTAGCCTATTTTGGCGTCATCCGCGATCACTAACAGGTCAGAACACAAGGCCATATCGGTGCCGCCAGCAACGCAGAACCCATGCACTTTGCACACTACCGGTTTATTGGCGTGAAACAGGCTCATAAAGCCTTTTACGTTGCGCGACATCATGGCGTAGTCAACCATCGGGTCCCAGTTACTATTGGGTTGGTGGTTTTGCATTTGCACCAGCGGATCAAGCGGCGAGCCGGCAGGCTGATGTTCGTCGTCGCGCCCATGCGCCAAACCCTCGGCACTTTCCACTAGGTCATAACCACCGCAGAATCCTGAGCCGTTGCCGGCTAAGGCAATCACATGCACTTTCGGATCTAGGTCAGCCTGTTCAACACAGTAGGCAATTTCGCGTGGCATATCCATGGTAATGCCATTACCGCGGTCGGGGCGGTTTAGCGTTATTCTGGCGATGCGCCCATCAACTTCATAGTTGAGCGTGGTCAGTGTTTTCATTGCTGGTCTTCTTTATTGATAGCTGGAAATTAATCATTGCATTTGCGAAGATACCCATCATTACCAAATTGTCAATTTTTGTTTATTTTGTAATTTATATAGCCATCGTATGTCGCCTAACCCCAAAAAACTGATTCTTGGCTTGTTGCTGGCCGCACCCGCCAACCGGCTCACGGTGCAGCAGGCGATAAATGGCTGCAGCTTATTTAATATCTCGGAAAACCATGTCCGCGTATCACTGGTACGGCTCTCAACCGAAGGCAAAATAGAGTCCTGCGGCCGCGGTGCCTATCAGCTGGGGCCACAAGCCAGAGCCACCGCCGACGAAGTGGCCGATTGGGAATTGGCTGAAGATAAGGTGATCGACTGGGATGGTAGCTATATTGCTGTGCACTCTGCCGCACTACCCAAAAGTGATCGCAAGGCGGCCAAAGTTAGAAACCGCGCCTTTGAAATGCTGGGTTTTGCGCCCCTAGAACGCAGCCTGCATATTCGGCCTAACAACATCGTGGGTGGTGCCCAAGTAATGCGGCAGCATTTGCTCGCGTTAGGTGTTGAGCCCGCGGTTGTGAGCTTTGAAGCGCAGCACTTTAGTGCTGAACACGCGAACCAAATAAGTGGGCTATGGGATAGCGCCGCGCTGAATCAGCGCTATCAGCAAGACACCGTTCGCTTAACTAGCTGGATTCAACAGCATCACGAACTAGAACTAGAAGTCGCGGCGCGGGAATCATATTTAATTGGCTCGCAGGCCATTCGCCAAGTGGTATTCGATCCTTGGCTACCGGAGCCAATGGTAAACACGCAGGCCCGCCATGAGTTTGTGGCCGTGGTGAAACAATTCGACAAAGTAGGCAAAAACGTCTGGCGGCAGCTAGGCGAGCAACATGAGGCAATGCCGACTGCTGCCCACACCACCCCGCTCGACCACCGGACCTTACATTAGCGGGCACACCGCCGGCTACCGACGCCGCTGCCGAGGGTGAACATATCCAGCAAGCGACCCATTAGCGGCGTCGCTCAAGGAACTGATTAGGTGTATGGCGTATCCAAGCCACTCCCCGCTTAACAGCGGACAGTAACTAGTGAATGGGTAAAAAGCAGATGAGCCATGATCAGGCGCCTTTTTTGCAGCGTTTTTTCACGCTAAAGGCTGGATATCAGACCGTAGAATATCAGGGTCATTCGTATGGCATGACGGTCAGCATTTCTAGCGACGGCAAACGCCGAAAGCTGTATGCCGAACAACTGGGAGGTAATGATCACATCAGCTTTAATTTATATTTGCTTGACCAACAAGCTCCACTACTCAAACCCTGCGAAATGCCCGCCGAAAAGGTAATGGATTTTGTTCAGCAATTTACCCTGACCGATTAAGCAAAATCGCTAAACTCGGCACGAATTAGATCCAGCTTTGGATCGATATAGCGCTGGCAAAATGGCTTGCTTGGGCCATTACGATAGTAGTTTTGAAACTGCGGCAGCGAGGGTTTAAAACCCTGATAGTCCAATACCTGCGTAATCAGCGGATCTTCAAACTGCGTCTGTAATTGCGTTATCAACTGCTGTGCTTGCTTCGCTTGTGGCTCAGTAAAGGCGTATACCGCACTGCGGTATTTTTCCCGCATCGCATGCGGGTTGGTTGATGAATGCGTGCGTAAATGAACCTCTAGTAAAACTTCCAAGCTGATCTGTTCAGGGTCAAAAGTCACCCGCACCGCCTCTGACCAAGCTTGGTTGGGTTCGGTAGCGCGCATAAAGCCCTGTTCCACCTCGTGCACGCCACGTAGGGACTGAAAAACGGCCTCAGTACACCAGTGACAACCACCGCCAAACCCAACCCGTTGCATCAATCATTACGCCCAGTGAGGAGTAGCACCCTGTGCTAGCTTTAGGCGTGTCCACACATTCATATTAATCACAATCGCTGCTATTTCTGCGATCTCACGCTTCTCAAAATGCTCACCCAGCGCATCATGATACCGCTGAAAATCAGTCTGATTACCGGCATTTAGGGCATCACAATATGCCAACGCGGCCCGCTCAGCAGGGCTATAAAGCGCGCTTTCCCACCAACTGCCAAGTCCGTCTATTTTAGCCATCGGGATCCCGTTATCTCGCGCAGCTTGATTATGCAAAATCAGGCAATAAGCACAGTTATTCAGCTGTGCCACGCGTAGCCGTAGTAACTGCCCAAGCTGTTTGTCTACGGCTAAATCAGCGGTGTAGCCAAACGCTTTGGCCATCGCTTTAGCGAGTTCATGAAACGGCGTCAGATCTGGATCAAAACGAAGATTTTTAAATTCTCTTTCGGTCATTCAAGGCCCCTTGCCTATTAGCTCTACCTGTTAGCTCCATCTTTTGGCTCCATTAACAATGCCATTAATGGTTCAGCGCCTTTGTTGACCTAATAGCTAGCGGCTAGTTCACCGCGGAATTTAGACTTTATGTACTCCGAGCTCATTAACCATCATTAACGATTCAGAATTCATGCTTCCAACCACATCGCTGGATCATCAAACCTTGCAGCAAAACGCTAGCCGTCATGCCGACGGCTAGCGACTGCAATTATTACCAGTGCGTGCCGCGGAATACGCGAGCAAATAGCATAGAGCCAAGGCCCGGCTTCACTAGGCTCTCTTCGGCCTCGCCACCTTTCGCCGCCTTGGACGACGGAAATAGGTCGTAACCAATACTCAAGATGGTGTCATTCAGTTTTGGCCATAAGGCGTAGCTCACGGCGGTGGCCGCACCCATCGGAGATTTAATCGACTTCGGCTTACGAATCACCGCATCAACCAGCACATTACCGGCTTCATCTGGCGTTAAGGTGGGCACGTAGTCGTACAACTTGGTAGGCGCAATCATTGGGGTTCGCACCAGCGGCATATAGATGGTGGTGATATCAATACCCAAGCCCTTCACCTCGGCCGACAGACAATGCGAGAACGCATCTAAGGCCGACTTACTAGCCACGTAAGCCGAAAAACGTGGCACATTGGTTAGGCAACCAATCGACGAAATATTGATGATATGGCCACCACCATTCGCACGCATGCTCGGTAGCAAACCCATAATCAAACGGATCGCGCCAAAGTAATTCAGCTGCATCGTGCGTTCAAAATCGTGGAAGCGATCCAAGGCTTCAAACACCGCGCGGCGAATCGAGCGGCCAGCGTTGTTGATCAGAATATCGACCTGACCTTCTTGGTCGATCACATCTTTAACTAGTTGATCAATCGCTTCTAAGTTATTGAGATCGCATGGGTAAATACTGGCTGTGCCACCGAGATTTTCAACCACTGCCTTGGTCACTTTTAGTTTTTCTTCACCACGCGCCACCAAGATCAAATGGGCGCCAGCCTTGGCAAATTTACGCGCCGTTGAGAAACCAATCCCGCTTGAGGCGCCGGTAATCAATACCTTTTTACCGCCCACGGCTTTAGGAAGTTTGCGATCAAAACTAATATCTTGGTCGAGCCAGGTTTCCCAATAATCCCACAGCACAGGCATGTAATCTTGAATCCGCGGGCACTCAATATCGGTATCCGCCAAGGCTTGCTGAGTCGCCGTGGTATCAAATACACAGGTGTTGTCGGCATAACCAAAAATGGACAGCGGCATACCGGTAACCTGCTTAAACACGCTCTCTAGCATCTGGCTAGGCAGTACTTTTGAAGCTGCTCGTGCGCCTTGAATTGCCACATCAACGGGTAAATCAAGTTGAGTTGCCACCTGCGGGCCGTGCGCCGCTTCTAACATCGCGGCAAACAACTCACCCACTGTAGGGTGATCTGCCTGTACTAAATGGAACGCTTGACCGTCTAAGCCGGGTTTATGGCCCAGCGTATCCATCGCCTCGACCACATAATCAACAGGACACACCGGCAGTTTGCCAGCCTGCACCATAGCCAATGGCAACCACTTAGGTAGCTCGTCACGTAATAATTGAACCAGTTTGAAGAAGTAATAAGGCCCATCCACCTTATCCATTTCACCGGTTTTGGAATCACCAACCACCATACCGGGGCGATACACACGCCAAGGCAAACTACACTCTTCGCGCACGATTTTTTCTGATTGGAACTTGGTGCGGTAATACGGGTGCTGCACCGCTTGGCCTTCGTCAAACATGTCTTCGGTAAACACGCCGCTAAACTGATTACCGGCTACCGCCACTGAACTCACATGGTGGAACACCACCTTATCGCCCAGCTGCTCGGCGAACTGAATCACATTGCGCGTACCCTGATTATTAATCTGGTCACCCTGCTCGTCTGACATGTTCATGTCGTAAACCGCCGCAAGGTGGAATACATGATCGACTTTGCCCTTTAAGCTAGCCAGATCGTCTGCAATCACCACGCCTGCTTGGGTTACATCACCCACCACGGCCTTCAAATTTTTATCAGTCGCGCCAGTCTGACGTTTTAATTCGTCAAACTTGGCTAACGATGACTCACGCATTAATACGTGCACTACAGCGCCCTTGCGGCTTAACAAACGGGCTACGAGGAAACGGCCAATCAGGCCGGTTGCGCCAGTTACAAAATAATTCATTGTGCTCACTCACCTGTAATTTTTGATGCATGCAGCTTAGGTAGCGTTGTAGTATTAATCAAATGATGGTTATTAATTACCAGCAATGAATGAAATTCATAACAGGGCTGACTTCAATTTATTCCGTGTACTGGAAGCGATTGAAAGCACGGGCGGCATTAGCAGTGCCGCAGAACAACTGCATTTAACGCAATCTGCCGTTAGCCACGCACTAAAGCGGCTGCGGTTGCTGCTGGACGATCCGCTGTTTATTCGCCAAGGCCAGAACATGCGGCCGACGACCTATGCGCGTTCCATCATGCCGACGGTGCGCGAGCATCTGCGCGGACTTAGCGGCTGTATTGAAAGCGCCAAAGAGTTTGACCCTAAGCTGCTGGACTGCGAATTCCATTTTGGCTTTCGCGATCCCACCGAGTCTTTGGTGTTTCCCTATTTACTACCGGCACTAACGACACAGGCGCCGGGCGTGAGAGTGGTGTCGCACCATTCCGACCCCAGCACCGTTGAACGAGACTTAACCCAAGGCAAACTCGATCTTGCGGTAGACACCACGCTAGAAGTATCTAGCCACATTCAATCACAGGTGTTCTACTCAGAATCAGTGGTGGTACTTCACAGCAGACACCACCCGCTGGCCAAACGGCATATTGACCTCGCCACCTATGCTGCAGCTCAGCATGTGATGGTGACGCACAACCCGTTACGTCCTAGCTTATTAGAACGTTCTTTTGCAGAGGTCGGTATCAAACGCAATTTGGTCTTAAAGGCTCAACACTACTTTGCCGCTAGCCAAGTGATCGCCACCACCGATTGGCTCATGCTGGTGCCAGAAACCTATGCCGGCATCATCCGTCAGCAGCTGCCGGTAGCCTATTCGCCCTGCCCGTTTCCCGTGCCCAAGGTGGACTTACGGATGTACTGGCATGAAAGCATGGAACACGATCCCGGCATTAAATGGCTGCGCCAAGTGGCGGTCGATTTTGTGCACCGCCAACAGCAAGCCATTCGCAAACTTGCCAAGAACTAGGATTAAGGCTCGCTGTTGTTTTGTATAAGAGGCCTCTTAGGTTGGGCCTTGTGTGTAAACCCTTGTATGTACTTCTTAGGATCGCTAGGCTCGCGCTATGGATCAAACCAATAAACCCACTCAAATCCAACGCCGCGAGGCCACGCGCAAGGCGCTACTAGAGGCCACCATCCGAAGCCTTATCTCAGAGGGTTATGCCGACACCACTACCCGCGGCATCGCCCAACGCGCCTCCGTTAGCCAAGGTGCGCTGCAGCATCACTTTTCCAACAAGTTAGAACTGGTAAAGGCGGCGGTTGACTACGCCATGCAAAAACTTGCAGGCCAAGGCATGGAAAGCGTATTGGCTATCCAAGGCACTGAAAAACAACGACTCGAACTGATCGTGGACCTGCTGTGGCAGGCGCACCAGCAGCCCATGACGCAGGCGGTATTTGAACTCTTTTTGCTCTCGCGCAACGAGCCCGATATTGCCGACCACGTTGCCTCGGTATTAGAAAGCGCCACGCAGTACGCGCATAAACATATTGCGCTGGCACTCCCCAGCTATGCCAGTCAGCCCGGCTTTTTCGAATGGCTAAAAATTACTGAGGCCATGATGCGCGGCGCTACGTTACTTGATGCCATCCCGCTCAGCGAAGACACCGCAATCGACTGGCCGCAAATTCGCCAGCAAGTGCTCAAAGGGTTTGAGCGCCTCGCTATTAATCACTAGCCGCTGCGTTGGCCTATTAGCCTTTTTAGTCTATTACCCTTTAAGGTCAAACTAATACGGCACGCGTACCATGCGATTGCCCGCAAAAGAGCCGATATACATCACCTCACCCACCTGCTGGGCAGCGGTTGCCACTCCCATCGGTTGTCCACCGGCATGAGAGAACACCACTTCAGTCTGCATGGTAGCCGGGGCTAAGCGCACAATCTGAAACGCGCCGCCACAGTTCACATTCTCTAGCGATGCTTCTTGGCACGAGATGCCTTCAAGGCTCGACATTGGCATCGACGCCACCAAAATTTTGCCGTCTGCGGTCCAACGCAAATTATCAGGATGGGTCACTTCTACCTCTGCCACGCGCGCGTCGCTTTGCCGATCAATTTTGATGACACGACTGCCAGTGCTAGCCGCCATATAAATATATTTGCCGTTGGGCCCCACTAAAATGCCATTGGGGAAACCATCACGCGAGGCCTCAATAATGCTGAATTGATCCTGCCCATTCAGCAAGCGCCACTCAATGGCATAACCACTGGCACGGCCCAAGGTAGACAGCGCCACCGCTATGGCCGTGGTACCCAGGCGCGGGCTACTTTTAGAGTACATATGGGTAAATACCATGCCGCCTTCAGGTGTGGCTGCTACCGAATTGATAAAGCTGTCTTCTGGCGCCACGACACAGCCTCGCCAAGCGGCTTTATAACCGCCCTCGGACGGCATTAACTCCACCAACTCAACCCGCTCGGCACCACCGTGATTTACTACCAACAACTGCAGCCGCCCATCCGGCCGACGTGACAGATCAATCCCATGGGGCGACAAGCTTTTGCCGGGGGCACCAGGACAATCCGGACTACCCCAACGACTTAAGTCATTGGCTTCTAGAGGCGGCAAACGCTGCGTGTTGCCGGTTTCGGTGTTGTACAGGACAATCGTGCCAGGCCCGGCTAAAAAGTAATTTCCGTATTCACTAATCACGAGGGTTTTGCCGTCGGGCATTAGCGCGAAATCTTCCGGATTGGTAAATCCACAGATCGGCGTCATCTCTCGTTTGGCGTCGCACCGCGTGGGGTCTATGGTTTTGTCGCTGCTGCAGGCGGTCAGCGCGAGCAAGCTCAATAGCAGCGGCATAGAAAATCGATGAATAAACAAGTTTTGAGGAGACAAGCAAGAAATAGACATAACGCACCTGGGAAAACTATTGTAGTTGTCGCCCTTGTTAGCGAGCGAGGGCTCGCGAGTAAACAAGGGGCACTAGCTCAGTGTAAAATGCCGAACCGCGGCTTTGCCAGCTTTACTCCACTAAGTTACGCCGGCCAAGCTACGCCAATTCAGCCATCACTCGCCCATGCCCACTGCCACACGCCAAAGCCACACGCCCAAAGCTACGCACTATGAATACTGACTACGATGCCATTGTGATTGGTGCCGGCGCCGCAGGCTTAATGACCGCCATCACGGCCGGCAAACTCGGCAAACGCGTGCTCGTGCTAGATCACGCCAATAAAGCCGGCAAAAAAATTCTGATGTCAGGCGGTGGCCGCTGTAACTTCACCAATATGTACAACGAGCCGAGTAACTTTATTTCGCGCAACCCACACTTCTGCAAATCGGCCTTAGCCCGCTATACGCCCTGGGACTTTATCGCGCTGGTTAATGAGTACGAAATCCCACATCACGAAAAAACCCTGGGCCAACTGTTCTGCGATAACAGCTCAAAAGATATTCTGAATATGCTGCTCACCGAATGTGAGCAGGCTGGCGTCACGATTCGCTTAAATACCGCTATCGATTCAGTGAACCAAACCGATAATGGCTTTAGCCTGCAAACCGCCGCTGGTGATTTCTCAGTACCCGCGGTGGTAGTCGCCACTGGCGGCCTATCTATTCCCAAAATGGGCGCCACCGGTTTTGGTTATCAGATTGCCAAACAGTTTGGCCTGCAAACCGAAGCGACTCGCGCTGGGTTGGTGCCCCTCACCCTGAGTGGCAAACCCCTCGATACCATTGCGCCACTTAGTGGGCTTGCATTGACACCCGTGCGGGTGAGCAGCAATGGTCAGCAATTTGAAGAAGCCATGCTGTGCACCCACCGCGGCATTAGCGGCCCTGCGATTCTGCAAATTTCATCTTATTGGCAAGCCGGTGAAACGGTACTGGTTGACCTCTTGCCGGGTCTGGATAGCTTGGCTTGGCTAGAACAAATGGTGGCTGAACAACCGAATGCCGAACTAAAAACGGCGTTGGCTTATAAGTTACCCAAGCGCTTTGCCGAAATGCTATGCGAACAATTTGGCAACCCACGACTCAAGCAGTTAGATCTGCCACAACGTCAGCAATGGGCCGAGCGGCTGCATGGATGGCCAATCAAACCGAGTGGCACCGAAGGTTACCGCACCGCCGAAGTCACCCTAGGCGGCGTGAGCACCGATGAACTTTCCTCTAAAACACTCATGTGCAAAAACGTGGCTGGGCTGTACTTTGTTGGCGAAGTGGTCGACGTAACCGGCCATCTTGGCGGCCACAACTTCCAATGGGCGTGGGCGTCCGGACACGCTGCTGGGGAAGCCATCGGCAACATTTGATGTCAACCTAAGCTGCTTGGAGAAATAAAAAAGGCCGCTAACGCGGCCTTTTTTGATACGGGGTTCAATTAAACCCGAATTTTCTCAATGGCTCGCAGCACATCAGCCCGCGAAATCTGGCCCACCAGACGGCCATCCTCATCCACCACTGGGTATCGTTTGTAAGCGTTGTCGATAAAAGCTTTGGCCACTTCGACAATGCTCATTTCAACGTCAACCGTTGCCACGTCGGTGGTCATGTATTCGCTAACTTTGCCACCCATGCCTTCGTTATAGCCAGCTTCTAAAGCCACCTTAAGGCAATCTTTTTCTGACAGCATCCCTACCAGTTCGCCCGCACCATTAACCACGGGAGAGCCAGAAATACGCCTTTCAACCAAAGTATGAATCGCTTCCAGCACGTCATCAGTCGGTGCAAAGGTCACGACGTTAGCCGACATGTACTCTTTAACAGTAATGTTGTGTAGCACGTTTTAATCTCCAGCCAATCTATTGTTATATATATGACACGCAAACAGCGTGCCATGTGATTAAACGAACTAGTCGCAGCTGCCCAGTGGCTTGTTGGCCTTTTCGCAGGCACAGTCACCGCCGCCAATTCCACCACAGGAGCCCTTAATCGGCTTTTGGTTAAAAATGACGCCTACTGCCATGCCCGCAACAACGAGGGCAAAGACAACAAAAGCAGCTACAACAGTTTCCATATCAATTACCTAACTTTCTTTAGTTAGAGCGCTGCGAGCGCTCTACCCGCCAAAGTCATCCAACAAGATGTTCTCACGCTCAACACCAAGATCTTCTAGCATCTTGATGACTGCTGCGTTCATCATGGGTGGTCCACACATGTAGAACTCTACATCTTCTGGGGCTGGGTGATCCTTCAGATAGTTGTCGTACAACACCTGGTGAATAAAGCCGGTGTAGCCTTCCCAGTTATCTTCTGGCTGTGGGTCAGACAGCGCCGCGTGCCAAACAAAGTTATCGTTTTCACGCTGCAACATGTCGAAATCTTCGACATAGAACATTTCACGTAGTGAACGCGCGCCGTACCAGAACGACACTTTGCGGTCAGTTTTAAGACGACGCATCTGGTCAAAGATGTGAGAACGCATTGGCGCCATACCAGCACCGCCACCCACAAACACCATTTCGGCGTCAGTATCTTTCGCAAAGAACTCACCGTAAGGGCCAGAAATATTGACCTTGTCACCTGGCTTCAGGTTAAAGATGTATGAAGACATTTGACCGGCAGGTACATCAGGACCAGCACCAGGAGGCGGCGTCGCAATCCGCACGTTGAGCATAATAATGCCCTTCTCTTCCGGATAGTTGGCCATTGAGTACGCACGGATTACAGGCTCTTTAACCACTGACTTATAACGCCAGATATCAAAGTGATCCCAATCCGGACGATACTGCTCTTCTACGTCGAAGCTCTTGTATTCAATTTCGTATGGAGGGCATTCGATCTGAATGTAACCACCCGCACGGAAATCAACATTTTCACCAGCAGGCAGCTCAAGCACCAACTCTTTAATGAAGGTTGCCACGTTGTCATTAGAACGAACGGTGCATTCCCATTTCTTGGTACCGAATACTTCTTCAGGCACTTCAATTTTCATGTCCTGCTTAACAGAAACCTGACATGACAAACGCTCGCCCTCAGCTGCTTCACGCTTGGTGATGTGGCTTTCTTCGGTCGGCAAAATAGAGCCGCCGCCGTCTAGTACTTTCACACGACACTGCGCGCAAGTACCACCGCCACCACAGGCAGAAGAAACAAACAATTGGTTTTCCGCTAGCGCGCCAAGCAATTTGCCGCCCGCAGGAACCGAAATTTCCTTCTCACCATTAATCGTAATTGTTACTGGGCCACTAGCGACCAGTTTTGCTTTCGCAGCCAGAATTACCAACACCAGCACTAGGACGATGGCGGTAAAAAAGGCAACACCTAATCCAATCTCAAGCATTACTTACACTCCGTCCTATTACAGTTGAATACCACTGAAAGCCATGAAGCCTAACGACATCAAGCCTACAGTGATGAAGGTGATGCCAAGCCCTTGCAGACCATCAGGTACATCAGAGTACTTAAGCTTTTCACGTACACCTGCCAAGGCAGTAATCGCGATCGCCCAACCAATGCCAGAGCTTAGACCGTAGGTCACAGACTCGGCAAAGTTGTAATCACGCTCAACCATGAACAAGGTGCCACCCAAGATGGCGCAGTTCACCGTAATCAACGGCAGGAATACACCCAGCGCGTTGTAAAGCGCGGGAATGTACTTATCCAACACCATTTCCAGGATTTGCACCATCGCGGCGATTACGCCGATGTAGCTGATATAACCCAAGAAGCTTAGATCAACATCTGGTAGGCCAGCCCAAGCAAGGGCGCCATCACCTAGCACGTAGTTGAACAGCAAGTTGTTAACTGGAACGGTGAGGGTTTGTACTACAACAACCGCAACACCAAGACCAAACGCAGTTTCGATCTTCTTGGACACCGCCAAGAAGGTACACATACCAAGGAAGAATGCGAGCGCGAGGTTCTCAACGAAAATCGACTTAACCGCAAGGCTTAGCAAACCTTCCATTACAGCACCTCCGCACGATGTACTGAGTGGATTTGGTATTCACGCGGCTCTACTTGTTCTTTCTTCCAAGTACGCTGCGCCCAAATCAACAAACCAATAATAAAGAATGCACTAGGCGGCAATAGCATCAAGCCCATTGGCTGGTACCAACCACCGTTGTTAACCAACGGCAGAATTTCGTAACCCATTAGCGAACCGGCGCCAAATAGCTCACGTACTACACCAACTGAAATCAAGATGATGCTATAGCCCAAACCATTACCAATACCATCTAGGAAAGAGGCGCCCGGCGCTTCTTTCATCGCGAAGGCTTCAGCGCGGCCCATCACGATACAGTTAGTAATAATCAGACCAACGAATACCGATAACTGCTTGCTCACCTCGTAGGCATAAGCCTTCAAGATTTGGTCAACCACAATTACCAACGAAGCAATAATTGCCATCTGCGCGATGATGCGGATGCTATTCGGAATTTGGTTACGAATCATGGAAATAAACAGATTCGAAAACGCGGTAACCGAAGTCAATGCCAAACACATAATCAACGCCACGCCCAAGTTAGACGTTACCGCCAACGCCGAGCAAATACCCAATACCTGCAGGGTAATCGGGTTGTTATTGACTAATGGATCTAAAACGACTTTTTTAGCTGGATCTGCCATGATTAGCCCTGCCCTGCTTGAATGCGCTGTAGATAAGGACGGAAGCCCAAATCACCCAGCCAGAATTGAAGTAAGTTAGTCACACCAACGCTGGTTAGTGTGGCGCCAGCCAGGCCATCAACTTGGTGAATAGCGGTTGGCTTGTTTGGATCAACGCCACCTTTCGCTAGCGCTAGGCTTGCGGTACCGTCAGCTGAGTAAGCCACTTTACCGGGCCACTGGCCTTTCCAACGTGGGTTATCAACCTCGCCACCTAGACCAGGGGTTTCCGCGTGGTCATAGAAGCTAAGGCCAACCACGGTGTTGCCATCGCCTTCCAGCGCGAGGAAGCCATACAAGGTTGACCATAGGCCGTAACCATGAACAGGCAAAATGATGTATTTCAAGCTGCCGTCATCGTTGCGTACGAGGTAAACCGAAGCCAGCTTGGCTTGCGCACCAATCGCGGCTTTGTCGTCTGCCTTATCAAGCGCAATCGATTGCGCAGCGTCAGATGCCGCCGCACGCTGATCGTAACTAGTGGCATCAACGTCGATTGCGTATTCACCTGAGCGAATATCAATCACGCGGGCTTCTACTTGTTTAAAGGCTTCTTCAACCGATTGGCCTTCTTCTAGCAAACCCACTACTTGCAGAATGTTACGTTTTTTATCTTCAATTTTATTGGCTTCTTGCAGCGGACGTAATTTCACCGCCGCAGTAGACACCACGATTGAGCAGACTAGGCAAAGTACCGTCGCTGCGAGAATGGTGTAGAGAGTACTGTCTTTATTCATCGACTACGCCTCCTAAGCTGCGGTACGCGCCAAACGACGCTTCACGTTACTTTGAACTACGCCGAAATCAATCAACGGAGCGACTAGGTTGGCAAACAGAATGGCCAACATCATGCCTTCTGGGAACGCTGGGTTCACCACACGAATCAGCACCACCATAAAGCCAATCAACAGACCAAACATCCAGCGACCTTTATTGGTCATCGCCGCCGAAACAGGATCAGTTGCCATATAAACCATACCGAAGGCAAAACCACCTACCACAAGGTGCCAATACCAAGGCATTGCAAACATTGGGTTGCTTTCACTACCAATGGTGTTGAGCAACAAGGTGGTTGCTACCATGCCAAAGAACACGCCCAGCATGATGCGGTAAGAGGCAATCTTGGTCAGCAGTAAGAACGCTGCGCCAATCAAACAGGCCAAGGTAGAGGTTTCACCCAACGAGCCTTGAATGGTGCCCAAGAAGCTTGCCGACCAGCTGTAACCAGCCGCCGCAATGCCATCCATGCCTTCTACCGCAGCGATGCCCAATGGGGTCGCGCCACTGAAGCCGTCAACGGCAGTCCATACGGTGTCACCAGACATGCTCGCGGGGTAAGCAAAGAACAAGAACGCACGGCCAGTTAAGGCTGGGTTCAAGAAGTTTTTACCGGTACCACCAAACACTTCTTTACCTAGCACCACGCCAAAGGTAATACCTAGCGCCACTTGCCATAGCGGAATAGTCGGTGGGCAGGTCAGTGCAAACAATATCGAGGTAACAAAGAAGCCTTCGTTTACTTCGTGGTTACGTACCGCAGCAAATAGCACTTCCCAAAAGCCACCCACGGCAAAGGTCACCAAATAAACTGGCAAAAAGTACCAAAGGCCGTGCCAGAAATTATCAACGAAGCTATTTGGGTCAAAACCAGCACCAAATAACGAAATAAAGGCACCGCGCCAACCGTCAACTTCGGTCAAACCGAGGGCTTGCATTGCCAAGTTAGCTTGTAGGCCGGTATTCCAACAGGCCATAAAGGCACAAGGCATAGCCGCCAGCCAAACAAAGATCATCACTCGCTTCAGGTCGATCCCGTCACGCACATGCGGTGCGGTGCGAGTCACGTCAGAAGGCGAATAGAAAAACGTATCAATCGCTTCATAAACGGCGTAGTAGTTTTCCCAGCGGCCGCCTTTAGCGAAATGCGGGTGCAGTTCGTCTAATTTTTTGCGTAAAGCGCCTGCCATTAGCCTTCCCTCTCAATTTGGGTCAGATTCTTACGTAGTACAGGCGAGTAATCGTACTTACCTGAACATACAAACGAGCACAGAGCCAAATCTTCTTCATCTAGCTCTAGGCAACCTAGTTTCTGTGCCATATCGGTATCACCCACTACCAGTGCACGCAGCAACTGGGTAGGCAATACGTCTAGCGGCATCACGGTTTCAAAGTTGCCGATTGGCACCATCGCACGGGCTGAACCGTTTTGGCTTGTGTTGAAGGCAAACTTACGGCTGCGATTTAAAGCCGATACAAACACGTTAATGGCCGAGAACTTATTAGCACCCGGTGCCGCCCAGCCCATGAATTCACGAGACTTAGGCTCAGCCAGTACCGAAACTTGTAGGTGATAACGACCAATAAAGTTGGCCCAACCGTTAGCTCGGCGACCAGACCATACCGATCCAGAAATAACGCGATAATCCTTCGCCTCAATCTCATCCACCAACAAACTGTTAATCGACGCGCCTAAGCGAGTACGCAACAAGCGTGGTTTCTTAACCTCTGGACCAGAAATCGCTACCACGCGCTCTACCGACAATTTGCCAGTAGTGAACAGCTTGCCGATGGCAATGGTGTCTTGATAGTTCAGGTGCCAAACCGTTTTCTCTGCACTGACGGGGTCTAAGAAGTGAATATGCGTACCAACCAAGCCCGCTGGATGAGGGCCGGAAAACGCAGCTTCAATAATCTTGTCACCTTTGATGGCCGGCAAACGGGCGTCTTCGGCTTTGGTCACGTAAACCGTTTTGGTCAGCGTGGATAACACATCCAAACCAGCCTGAAACGCTTCCGCTTGTTCGCCAATCACCACTTCCGGTTGCGCAGCAAGCGGGTTGCTGTCCATGGCATTTACAAAGATTGAATTGGGTGAGGAATCAACCGCAGGCACTTTACTGTATGGGCGTGTACGTAACGCCGCCCAAAGGCCAGAGCTTTGCAGTTGCTCACGCACCACTTGGTCAGACAAGCCAGCTAGCTCATCTGCTGGATGCGCGGCAAACTCAACCGCGTCATCAGAACCATCTAAATCAATCACCACCGATTGCAATACACGACGTGCACCACGGTTTATCTTACTAACGGTTCCAGCGCCAGGCGCAGTAAACACAACGCCGGGGTTTTTCTTATCGCTAAATAGCGGCTGACCCAACTTTACACGATCGCCTTCGGCGACCAGCATAGTTGGCTTCATTCCTACGTAATCGGCACCAACAACTGCAACCTGCTGTACCGCGGGTGCGTCGTAGATGACCTGCTCAGGCGCCCCAGTAATTGGGAGTTCTAAGCCTTTTTTTATCTTGATATGCATAGTAAATGCCAGTCCAAATCAGACAGGTAAAGCAAAGACAGAACCAACTCCAGCCAAAGCCGAAAATGATTCACGAAAAAAGCGAGATTTGAGGGAGAGAATAGACAGCGAGGCCCCAGCCACTCGGTGGCTGTTGCGTTTTCTGGAGCGTAAAGCGTTTTCCTGCATACTGTGGGTATCGCTGTCCTAACTAACTGTGTATTTTTGGTTTTATTACGTCAGCTCCTGACGCACTCCATCACCTACTTTCCACTTGGCGCAACGAGATTGCAAGTTTTCAGCAGGTACCAACAATGGTTGGTGCCGAAGGCGGGACTTGAACCCGCACGAGCGTAAGCTCACCACCCCCTCAAGATGGCGTGTCTACCAATTCCACCACTTCGGCTTTTATCTTGCCCAACCCAGCTAAATCGCTGAGTGAGCCAAATCGTTTATCTGTTTTACTTGTACTTGGTTTAGCTGTGCGTGCCGAATTATTCGGCAGCTGGCACATCATCGGCCGCAGGTACGCTAGCCGCCGGCTCAATTGACGGAATTTCAGAGCCTTCAAGTGCCGCGGGTGCTTGAATTTGATCCAACACACTGCCCGCACCCTGGGTTTCGGTGTTCACAAACCAAGCCATAGCAATGCAAAGTACAAAAAAGATCGCCGCCAACACGCCGGTTAGACGAGTTAGAAAGCTAGCAGCGCCTCGCGCGCCAAATACTGTGCCAGACGCACCACCGCCAAAACCTGCGCCTGCGGTTGCACCTTTGCCTTGTTGAATCAGCACCAAGCCGATTAAAACGATCGCAAGAATAAGTTGCGCAATCTGAAGAACGGTATACATATCAAACCTTTAAGTCCGCCACCTAGGCGGCAGCACGAATAATCTGGTTAAAGCTATCTGCCTCTAACGACGCACCACCCACTAACGCACCATCAATATCTGGCATTGAGAATAAGCCAGCTGCGTTATCAGGTTTGACGCTTCCACCGTAGAGTAACTTTAGAGCGACTGCAATTTTACCATCAACTGACGCAAACTGTGAACGGATAAACGCATGAACAGCCTGTGCATCTTCATTACTAGCGGTTTTACCGGTGCCAATTGCCCAAACTGGCTCATAGGCCACCACGACTTGGGCCGCGACCTCCGGTTTTGCGAGCAACGGCGCCAGCTGCGCTGCGATAACCGCCTCCACTTCGCCGGCCTCGCGCTGCGCTAAAGTCTCACCCACGCAAAATACGGGGGTAATGCCTGCTGTAGCTGCTGCCGCCGCTTTATCCGCCACCAGCTGATTCGACTCACCGTGATAATCGCGTCGCTCAGAGTGGCCAACAATCGCAAAGTGGCAACCCGCGTCTTTTAACATTGCCGCACTCACTTCGCCGGTATAAGCGCCGCCTGCCTGCGCCGAAACATCTTGTGCACCAACCAACAAAGTCGCCGCACTACTGGCCTGCCGAAGATAAAGAGCAGGTGGGCAAATAGCCGCCCGCACTTCATCGGTGCTTGCCAACACTTCAGAAAGAAACTTTTCCAGCGCGGCCGCACTGCCATTCATTTTCCAATTACCCATTACTAATGGCGTACGCATTGTTATTCCTTCTTACGGATTTAGCCCTTGGCCGCGGCTTCGACCGCGGCCACCAATAAAGGCATGTATTCGTTAATTAATTGCTCGGATTCTGCTTCAATCGTCACCCGGACCATGGGCTGAGTGCCCGACGGTCGCAAAATAATCCGGCCCTTATCACCTAGAGCCCGTTCAGCATCGGCTTTAGCCTGTTGCACAGCAGGCTGTGATGCAATTTGATCTTTCGCGACTGGCGCCGATTCAACATCCACATTGGTGGTAGCCTGTGGGTATTGCGACACCCCCGCCACCAATTCCGCCAAGCTTTGACCTGACTCCATGACCGCTTGCAACACATCGAGCGCCGCGACAATACCATCACCCGTGGTGGTTTTATCTAGACAAAGCATATGACCTGACGCCTCGCCACCGACCACGCCACCTTGTTGATTAAGCTCTGCCATCACATAGCGGTCGCCAACGTCCGCCCGTACAAAGGGAATACCCGCCCTCTTGAAGGCATTCTCTAACCCGAGGTTAGACATAATCGTACCCACCACAGGGCCTTTTAATACGCCCGCCCGCTGCCGCGCCATCGCCGCGACATACAACAGCTGATCGCCATCCACGAGGTTTCCATTGCCATCAATCATCTGCAGGCGATCACCATCACCGTCAAACGCGACACCCAAATCAGCACCTGACTGTTTCACAAGTTTGGCTAATGCAGCTGGTGAGGTAGACCCTACCTGATCATTAATATTGAGTCCGTTCGGGTCGGCGCCCATTAGCGTCACTTTAGCGCCAAGCTCTTCGAACACCTTGGGCCCGCACAGATACGTGGCACCGTGGGCGCAATCCATAGCAACATGCAAACCCGCTAGCGAGCGCCCACCCGGAAAAGTGCTTTTGCAAAATTCAATATATCGGCCAGCGGCATCATCCACCCGCTTGGCTTTGCCCAGCGAGTCGGAGTCATTAGTCGACAACGCGTCAGACACGGCCGCCTCTATCGCCGCCTCGGTATCATCGTCTAGCTTGGCCCCATCAGGACCAAAAAACTTAATGCCGTTGTCGTAATAGGGGTTGTGCGATGCCGAGATCACAATGCCAGCACTGGCACGGAAAGTACGGGTTAGATAAGCGATAGCCGGTGTTGGCAAGGGACCCAGTAGCCGAACGTCTACCCCGGCTGCAATCAGCCCCGCTTCTAAGGCCGACTCAATCATGTAACCGGAGACGCGGGTATCTTTACCAATCAGCACCCGGCGCTTAATGCCGTCTTTCGCATTAGCAGCCAGCACGCGACCAGCGGCTTGACCAAGCTTAAGCATATTAGTCGCCGTCATTGGCTCTACGCCAACCCGGCCACGAATGCCATCGGTTCCAAACTTCATCAGTGATCTCCCCCCGCTAAGGTCGCTGTTGTTATTTTTAGTGCGTCTACGGTAGCTGCCACATCATGCGTGCGAACAATCGAAGCGCCTTTAATAGCGGCAATAGTGGCGGCTGCCAAGCCACCATGCAAGCGTTTATTGACCGGCTGATCCAACACATCGCCCAGCATGCGTTTACGCGACATACCAACCAACCAAGGGTATTCCGGCGGCAACTGCTGCAAACCCGCCAATAACTGATAGTTATGCGCTAGCGTTTTACCAAACCCGAAACCGGGATCCAACACTATCTGATCAGCTCTTACCCCTGCCTGTTCTGCCGCAACGGCTCGCGCCCGCAAAAAATCGGCAACTTCTCGCACCACATTTTCGTAAGACGGGGCAGACTGCATGGTGCGGGGCGTTCCTTGCATATGCATCAAACAGACCGGCACCTGCAATTCCGCAGCCGCCGCTAGTGAGCCAGGTGCCTGCAAGGCGCAGACATCATTAATTAAGCCGGCCCCAGCCGCTACTGCGGCTCGCATCACTTCCGCTTTGCTGGTGTCAACCGAAATCGGCACCGCAAGCTGAGGCGCCAAAGCCTCAATCAGAGGGATCACCCGAGCCAATTCATCTTCAATACTGACTTCCGGTGCACCTGGTCGGGTCGACTCGCCACCCACATCGATAATGGCAGCACCTGCCGCCACCATCTGTTGCGCATGTTCAATTGCGGGCGATAAATCCACCCATTGGCCACCATCAGAAAACGAATCGGGCGTCACGTTCAGCACGCCCATTACCTTGGGTGATGAAAGGTCGAGAATTTTCCCAGCGCAATCTAATTGCATGAAGATACCTGTCGAAGCATTGTTATTTGTTACGCAGACACAAAAAAGCCGGCAGCAAAGCTACCGGCTTCTAGCATACCCGCCAGCGGCATTAATGCTCGTTAGCGGGGCCGCCAATTGGGCCTGAACCACTGGGTTTCGCATCACTAGCGTCAGCATTGTTGGCACCGGCGCCACCGCTAGGCTTATCCCAATCTTTTGGCTTACGCACGGGTTTGCCTTCCATCACGTCGGCGATTTGCCACTGATCGATAGTCTCGTACTCCATTAGAGCCTCTGACATCGCATGCAGCTTGTCTTCGTTGTCGCGCAAGATTTTTTCAGCACGCTGATAACTCTCGTCGATAATGCGGCGAATTTCTTCGTCAATAGCTTTGGCCGTCTCACCCGATACGTTTTTGTGCTGAGTAACAGAGCGACCGAGAAATACCTCGCCTTCCTCTTCCGAATAGGACAGTGGTCCGAGTTTTTCGCTCAAGCCCCACTTGGTCACCATATTGCGTGCCAAGTCAGTGGCGCGTTCAATATCGTTACTCGCACCGGTCGTCACGGCCTGCGGCCCAAAAATCATTTCCTCCGCGATACGACCGCCAAATAACGAGTCAATTTGGCTTTCCAAGCGCTGCTTGCTGTAGCTATAACGATCTTGCTCGGGCAAGAACATAGTCACACCTAGCGCTCGGCCACGCGGGATAATACTGACCTTATAAACCGGATCATGCTCAGGCACGGTTAGACCAATAATGGCGTGACCAGCCTCGTGATAAGCCGTGAGTTTTTTCTCCTCATCGGACATCACCATCGACTTGCGCTCAACGCCCATCAAAATTTTGTCTTTGGCCTGCTCAAAGTTTTGCATGCTCACCAAACGCTGATTATTACGTGCAGCAAACAACGCGGCCTCATTCACTAAATTGGCTAAGTCAGCACCAGAGAAACCCGGCGTACCACGCGCAATCACTTGTGCTTCTACGTCTTGACCCAATGGCACTTTACGCATGTGCACTTCTAGGATTTGCTCACGGCCTTTAATGTCGGGCAAACCAACGGTGACTTGGCGGTCAAAACGGCCAGGACGCAACAAGGCAGGATCCAGCACATCGGGACGGTTGGTCGCCGCCACCACGATAATGCCTTCATGGCCTTCAAAACCATCCATCTCAACCAATAATTGGTTCAGCGTTTGCTCACGCTCGTCATGACCACCACCGAGACCAGCACCACGGTGACGGCCTACGGCATCAATTTCATCAATAAAGATAATGCAGGGCGCATGTTTCTTCGCTTGCTCAAACATGTCACGCACACGCGATGCGCCCACACCTACAAACATCTCAACAAAGTCCGAGCCCGAAATAGTAAAGAACGGAACCTTGGCTTCACCGGCAATCGATTTTGCCAACAAAGTTTTACCGGTACCCGGCGGGCCCACCATCAATACACCTTTCGGAATGGTGCCACCTAACTTTTGGAACTTACCGGGATCTTTTAAGAAGTCGACAATTTCAACCACTTCTTCTTTGGCTTCATCACAGCCCGCAACGTCTTCAAACGTTACTTTTACTTGGTCTTCGGTTAATAGCTTGGCGCGGCTTTTACCAAATGACATCGCGCCACGACCGCCGCCAGCACCGCCACCTTGCATCTGACGCATGAAGAAAATCCATACACCGATCAACAATAGGAACGGAAACCAGGAAATAAAAATATGAGTCAGCAACGACTGGCGTTCTTTTTCTTTCGCCTCAAAGCGCACGCCATTTTTTTGTAAATCGCCTACTAAGGCACTGTAGTCGCTTTCTGGGCTGTTGGTACGAAATTGCTGGCCAGTGCCGAGCTTGCCATAGACCACGTCAGTGTCGATAACGACTTCAGACACAGCACCATTGTCAACCAAACTTAAGAACTCCGAATAGCTAATGGTGTTCTGTGCCTGCTGCTTGTTGCTGTAGGTTTGAAACACACCCACCAACACTGCCGCAATCACGGCCCACAACATCAGATTTTTCATCGAATTGTTCATTCGTACTCCAAATTAAATGGCAACACTCAAACTGGCGTTACCCGCCCCGCCAACATAGAAAACAAAGGGCAATCGTAAGCTTAGGGCCTCTTGGGTCGCGATGCGAGCAAATAGACTTCGCGCGACCGCGACCGCGACGCTTTGGGCTTGCGGCTCACCACCTGTGAGAACTGACCGCGCATACTGCGCAAATAATCTTCAAAGCCTTCACCCTGAAACACTTTGACCAAGAAGCGACCTTGAGGTTTCAGCACCTGCACCGCCAAATCCATTGCCAATTCCGCCAAATACATCGCGCGCGGCAAATCAACAGCGGCTACACCTGATGTATTGGGGGCCATATCCGATAAAACAAGGTCTGCGCCCTGATTTTCTGCCACCTCACCCATCAGCGCCATCAACTGATCAAGCACCGCCGCCTCACGAAAGTCGCCCTCAATGAAATCAACGCCAGCAATTGACGCCATCGGCAAAATATCCAGAGCAAACACACGGCCAGCCCCGCCCCGCTCACGCATACATTTAGCAGCGTATTGACTCCAGCCACCGGGCGCAGCACCCAAGTCGACCACGTTCATACCGCCCTTAATGAGCTTGTCTTTCTGATCCATCTCTTCAAGCTTATAAACGGCGCGCGAGCGCCAGCCCTCAGTTTGAGAACGTTTTACGTAGTGGTCAGAAAAATGCTCATCCAACCATTGGCGACTACTTTTTGAGACTTTAGACATTGGGTTCCGTAAAATGCGCGCCCTTGGCGATCAAACTTGAGCCAACTTAATTTAGCAAAGCTGAACGCGTAGCAATGGAATTATCAATTAAACAAAAGAAGTATCTTAAACAACTGGCTCACGGCCTGAAACCAGTGATCATGGTGGGCGACAAAGGCCTGTCTGAAAATGTTATTAGCGCAACCGACTTGGCCGCCAGCCATCACGAACTAATTAAGGTGCGTTTTTCCGTTGGCGACCGCGAACTTCGCGATCAAATGATTGCCGAACTTGCCACCCCATTAGACCTGTCGCTGGTGCAGCGCATTGGCAACATCGCGGTGTTTTATCGCCCTCGCCCCAAAAATTACAAAGCCGGCAAGCGCACTGCGCTAGAGGAAATTCGGCTACCGAAAGACTAGCCTATCAAACCGGCTAAACAGCCGGTTTTGCCACATGACCGCGAAAGGCCACAATCGCCAGGCCGATGACACTCGCGGCCATATAAAGTGCACTGGCCAGCTTGTGCAAACGCTGGAAATCAGCGCCATCTGTTAAGCCGGCATCACGCGCCTGTGCGATTGCCGGCGCCAGGCCAAACTGCACCACTGCCAACAACAGCACCAATACTGCGACGCCGCGCCAGCTCCAATTCGCTAAAGCGCCAGCCTGCTCACGCAGCAGACCCAGCAATAACAACAACAAGCCCGCGCCAAGCCCCAAACCGCCACCTACAGCAAACAGTTGGCCGGCCAACTGCCCTGCCAACTGCTTGTCGTCAACACTGGCAAAAATCACGGGTACGGCAACGTAACCAATCGCCCAAAGCCCACCCACCAGTAGGGTAAGCAGCACATTTTCACCAGAAACAGGACGCATAGCTTGCCTTATTCGTCGCCGTACAGCACCGAGATAATTTCGTAATCGGTATCGCCACCTGGGGTAGTAATCGTCACCTCGTCACCTTCTTGGCGACCAATCAGGCCACGAGCAATCGGTGAATTATAAGAAATCTTGCGTTGTTCAAGATCTGACTCGTCATCACCCACGATAGTCCAAGTCTGCTGCTCTTCGGTATCAAGGTTTTCAATCACCACGGTGACACCAAAGATAACCTTACCAGTGCGAGGCATTTTGCTGATATCAATGATTTCAGCGGTCGAAATTTTGCCCTCAATTTCTTGGATGCGGCCCTCAATAAAGCCCTGTTCTTCACGCGCGGCGTGGTACTCCGCATTTTCTTTTAGATCACCGTGTTCACGTGCTTCGGCAATCGCCTCAATAACACGTGGGCGGTCAACGGTTTTTAGTTGTTCTAGCTCTTGTTTCAGCGCTGCTGCGCCGGCTACCGTCATCGGTACACGATCCATTCCGATCCCCAATATTCAAATTCTGAAAAGACAAAAGAGCAGCCACGGTGAATCAATCACCGTGCTGCATTCGTTAGTTGGTTTGGCTTAGGTTAGCGCGTGAACGCTGCTTGGTGCAATTCGGCTAGATTCGTCACATTAGGCGAATCTAAACACTCAAGCGCGGCCACCGCAGCCTTACCACCCGCCAAGGTGGTGTAGTAAGTCACTTTTTGCTGCAGCGCACTGCGGCGAATTGTCATTGACTCACCAATCGACTTGCGGCCTTCTGTGGTGTTCACAATCAAGGCAATGTCGCCATTAACAATCGCATCCACAATATGCGGACGGCCTTCATGCACTTTGTTCACTTCTTCGCACTCGATGCCAGCGGCATTAATCGCGGCAGCAGTGCCTTTGGTAGCAATCAGACTGAAACCGGCACCATGCAACTGGGCAGCCAACTCGACTGCACCTTCTTTATCTGGCTCGCGCACAGAAATAAAGGCTTTACCCTCGGTTGGCAAAGTAACAGACGCACCTAGCTGAGACTTGGCAAAGGCTTCGGCAAAGGTTTTACCCACGCCCATCACTTCGCCAGTAGATTTCATTTCTGGCCCAAGAATCGGATCCACGCCTTGGAATTTGGCAAATGGGAATACCGACTCTTTGACACAGTAGTGACCCGGCACTGCCATGCCACTAATACCCTGCTGAGCTAGGCTTTCACCCGCCATCACGCGGGCGGCGATTTTGGCTAATGGGCGACTAGTCGCCTTAGAAACGTATGGCACCGTACGTGAAGCACGCGGGTTCACCTCAATGACATAGATGTCGTCACCCTGCACCGCAAGCTGCGTATTCATCAGGCCACGCACTTTAAGCGCCTTGGCCATGGCTTTTACTTGCTCGATCATGCGCTCAACGATTTCATCGCTGAGTGAGTACGGCGGGATTGAACAGGCCGAATCACCCGAGTGAACACCCGCTTGTTCGATGTGCTCCATCACGCCGCCGATCACTACATCATCGCCATCACAGATGCAGTCGATATCCACCTCTACCGCTTGATCAAGGAAGCGATCTAGTAGCACAGGCGCATCATTCGACACGCTTACCGCATCACGCATATAACGTTGAAGGTCTGCTGTGTCGTGCACAATTTCCATCGCGCGGCCACCCAATACATACGATGGGCGCACCACCAGCGGGAAGCCAATATTTTCGGCCAAGCCCACCGCTTCTTCGGTGCTACGCGCCAAGGCGTTAGGCGGCTGCAAGAGACCCAAATCGTTGACTAATTGTTGGAAACGCTCACGATCTTCCGCGTGGTCAATCGCATCTGGGCTGGTGCCAATAATAGGCGCGCCAGCGGCTTCCAATTCTCGCGCCAGTTTTAGTGGCGTTTGGCCACCGTATTGCACGATTAAACCTTTCGGCTTTTCGGTTTCTACAATTTCTAGTACGTCTTCGGCGGTTAATGGCTCGAAGAACAGGCGGTCTGAAGTGTCGTAGTCGGTCGATACGGTTTCTGGGTTGCAGTTAACCATAATGGTCTCGTAACCCGCTTCGCGTAACGACAGCGCTGCATGCACGCAGCAATAATCAAACTCAATACCTTGGCCAATGCGGTTCGGGCCACCACCCAAAATCATGATCTTTTCACGATCAGATGGATTAGCCTCGCACTCCTCATCGTAGCTCGAGTACATATAAGCCGTGCTGGTAGAGAACTCGGCCGCACAAGTGTCTACGCGTTTATAAACCGGACGTACGCCATTGGCGCGACGAATCGTACGGACTTCGGTCTCGGTTTTGCCAAGCAAGGTCGCTAAACGGCGATCGGCATAACCCATACGCTTATAACGGCGTAGATTAGTCGCTTCCAGCGCGGCATCACCGAGCGCTTTAATTTCTTTTTCCGCCGCTAGAATGTCTTCGATATAAGCCAAGAACCAAGGGTCAATCTTGGTGATATTAAAGACTTCTTCAGCACTTAAACCGTGACGGAAGGCTTCACCCACAAACAGTAGGCGCTCGGCACTTGGCTTACCTAACTGCTCTTTAATGCGTTCAATCGCATCATCTGCTTCTGGGTTTTCTAGCACTTCAGAGAAACCGTCGATGCCAATTTCTAGGCCACGCAGCGCTTTTTGCAAAGACTCTTGGAAGTTACGGCCCATCGCCATCACTTCACCTACCGACTTCATTTGAGTGGTTAGGCGGCCATCTGCTTCCGGGAATTTTTCGAAGGTGAAGCGAGGAATTTTGGTAACGACATAGTCGATACTTGGCTCAAACGAGGCCGGTGTTGCACCACCGGTAATATCGTTTTGTAGCTCGTCGAGGGTGTAACCCACCGCCAACTTAGCCGCTACTTTCGCAATCGGGAAACCGGTTGCTTTAGAGGCCAAAGCAGACGAACGCGACACGCGCGGATTCATCTCAATCACAATCAAACGACCGTCATCTGGGTTTACCGAAAACTGTACGTTTGAACCGCCAGTCTCCACACCAATTTTGCGCAGTACCGCCAAGCTGGCGTTACGCATAATTTGGTATTCCTTGTCGGTTAAGGTTTGTGCGGGCGCCACAGTAATGGAATCGCCAGTGTGCACACCCATTGGGTCAAGGTTTTCGATCGAGCAAACGATAATGCAGTTATCGTTTTTGTCGCGTACCACTTCCATCTCGTACTCTTTCCAGCCGAGTAGCGATTCTTCTAGCAGCACCTCGGTGGTTGGCGATAAATCCAAACCACGAGCAACAATTTCTTCAAATTCGTCTTTGTTATAAGCAATACCACCGCCGGTACCACCCATAGTGAATGACGGACGAATAATCACTGGGTAACCCAGCTCTGCTTGGGCTTTCCAAGCTTCATCCATATCATGCACAGCAAATGATTTGGCCGAACCGAGACCGATGTCGTCCATCGCTTCGCGGAAGCGTTCACGATCTTCAGCCATGTCGATCGCGTCCTGAGTGGCGCCGATCATTTCTACGCCAAACTTTTCCAGTACGCCTTCGCGGTCCAGATCAAGCGCACAGTTCAAAGCGGTTTGGCCACCCATAGTAGGTAGCAACGCGTCTGGGCGCTCTTTTTCAATAATGCGCGCTACGGTAGTCCACTCAACTGGCTCGATGTACACCGAATCCGCCATATCGGGGTCGGTCATAATCGTAGCGGGGTTAGAGTTCACCAAAATAACTTTGTAACCCTCTTCGCGCAGCGCCTTACAAGCTTGCGCACCCGAGTAGTCGAACTCACAAGCCTGACCAATCACGATCGGGCCTGCGCCAAGAATCAAAATGCTTTGTATATCGTTACGTTTCGGCATGATTATTTCGCCTCCATTAGAGAGACGAACTTGTCGAATAAATATTGAATGTCATGAGGCCCTGGTGAGGCTTCTGGGTGGCCTTGGAAACTAAAGGCAGGTACGTCGGTACGCTCCACCCCCTGCAAAGAGCCGTCAAATAGCGACTTATGGGTGGCTCGCAAGTTAGCAGGCAAGCTGGTTTCGTCTACCGCAAAACCGTGGTTCTGCGAGGTAATCGCCACGACTTTGCTGTCGAGGTCTTGCACTGGATGGTTTGCACCGTGATGACCAAACTTCATCTTCATGGTTTTGGCGCCACTCGCCAACGACAGCAACTGATGACCCAGACAAATACCAAAGGTCGGAATACCCGCCGCTAGAATTTCTTGGATTGCTGCAATTGCGTAGTCGCAAGGCTCTGGATCGCCTGGGCCGTTCGATAGGAACACGCCATCCGGGTTCATGGCCAACACTTCGCTAGCAGGGGTCTGTGCAGGCACTACGGTTAGGTTGCAGCCGCGATCAACTAGCAAACGAAGAATGTTGTGCTTAACGCCAAAGTCGTAGGCCACCACGTTAAATTTGCCAGCGTCTGGCACGGTATGACCGTCAACCAAATCCCAAATGGTTTCTTGCCACTCATAGCGTTCAGCGGTGGTCACTTCTTTGGCCAGATCTAAACCTGCCAAACCAGGGAAGGCTTTGGCTTCAGCCAAGGCCGCGGCTTGGTCGATATTGTCACCAGCCACAATGCAGCCAGCTTGCGCCCCTTTTTCTCGCAAGATGCGAGTTAGGCGTCGCGTATCAATATCAGCAATCGCCACCACGTTATTGCGAATCAGGTAGTCGCTCAGCGACTCCTCCGCACGCCAGTTGCTCATCACCGGTGGCAGTTCGCGAATAATCAAACCAGCCGCATGCACGGCAGTCGACTCAGCGTCTTCTGCAGTCACACCGGTATTACCGATATGAGGATAAGTGAGAGTAACCACCTGACGACTGTAAGAGGGATCGGTCAGGATTTCTTGATAGCCGGTTAAAGCCGTATTAAAAACAACTTCGCCTACCGTAGAACCGGTAGCACCAATTGCAGTGCCGTGAAACACACTGCCGTCTTCGAGCACCAGCAAGGCTGGTTGCGGGGAGGCTTTAGACACACAAACTCCAGAGTTAAGCGCTAGATCAACCACATACAAAAACAGCCAGTCCTATGGGCTACTTTCGTAGCGAGGAATCTGGCTGCATGGCTTGCGCCGCCGGGTTAAGCGATCAACAAGCAAAACTGGCGGGATTTTACGCGGATACGGCGGTTCTGTCCATGCTCAATACGGCAATATCAGCAGAATTTCACTTCACCGACTTGGCGAAATGTGAGGTTAATTCTTGGTCCTACTTCACGCCGGGTTTTAGCAAGGCAATGCTGCATCACTTGCTGCGCGCCTGGGCGCATATACAACAAAGACCCAGACGCCAAATCCATATGACCCAAACTTTCCCGCGGCTGGTCTTTGCTACGCAAACGAAAACGGCGCTCAGCGCCCAAACTGAGCGAGGCAATGCCGTGTTGTGAGTTTAACTCGGGCTCATCATCCGCATGCCAACCATTACTGTCGGCTCCATGCCGATAGAGATTAAGCAACACCGAATTAAATTGATCGCCCACCTGCATTTCAACCTGTTTTTTGATCTCCAGCAGCAACGGGGTCCACGGCGTCGGTTGATGCAGAATACCGGAGTACTGGTAAACCGCATCCGCATCACCCACCCAAGCAGTTAAGCGTGGCACGGCAACAGTTCGGCCATACAACTGAATACTAGGCTGCTGCCAAGCTAGCGTTTGCTGTAACGCCTGTTGCCACTGCTGCGCTACCGACGCCGCAACAAAACCCGGCCAATAGCGCAAATATTGCTCAAGCAAGGCATGCATAGATTACAGTTTAGGCCGCAGGGCTAAAGGCGTCTCATAACGCTTAGGCGACCCATCTACCGGCGACACAAAGGCCAAAGATACTGCACAGAGCTGCAACCCTTCTGGCGCATCCTCGCCATATAGACGATCACCCACAATCGGAAACCCAGCGCCTTGTAAATGCTTGCGGATTTGATGCCGACGACCCGTCTCAATTTTTACTTCCAACAAGCTCCGGCCATTGGCCACCGCCAACACGCTGACCCAGCTCAAAGCCTGTTTTTCATCAATATCAGTATCAAGACGGCGCTGGTCACCCGGCGCGCCAAACTCGCCTTCAACAATCGCGTGATAGCACTTTTCGATCTGCCGATCTCGAATCAGCTGCGACAAACCGGCCGCACCCGCCTTGCTATGCGCCAGCATAATCAAACCCGAGGTGTGCCGATCTAGGCGATGAATGACCTGCGCTGTCCTTTGCGGCTGAATATGCCGCTCAACCCAGCGGTTGATTGCATGATGATCGCCCCACTTCGTACCTTGGGTATACATGCCGCCAGGTTTAAACCAAACGCTGTAATCATGCTCATCGGCAATCATTTGGGCGGGCGGCGGCTGGCTATCAATGGTGGCAGCATCGTAGTACATATGCACCTCATCCCCCGGCCTTAGCTCAGCCTTGGCGCGGCGCAAACGCTTAGTACTCTGAGCGCGAGTTAACCACACCGCACCACTCTGCATCACCTGTTTCAGCCGGGTGCGCGACAGCTCGCAATGCCCAACCAACAGGTCGACTGCCATCACCTCAGCTTCTACTGGAATATGTAACTCAATATCAGTCGGCATCACTAACAATAGCCACCGCGATATCGAATAAAAACCGCGCTACATTTCAATAATTTCAGCCACTTCAATCGAACCACCCGATTCGCGGATTGGGCAGCTCTGTGCCAAAAATTCGGCCTGGGCCTGATCGTCTGCCTGCACAATGCTGTAACCGCTAACAGGATTGCTACCACCATTATTCTCAACGCTGCCATCACTATTGACGGTACTCGACAAACCCACTGGATTGCCGCCATCCACCACGGCGTCGGCCATATTGGTGAACCAGGCTTCCCATTTCGCCATCACGGCCAAGCCTTCGGCTTCGGTCTCAGGCTGCTCACCACCGTGATAAATCAATAAAAACTTTGCCATTGTTGTTCCCCCTACGGTGTTCGCCGCGACTTCCTTATACTTCGTTTTCGTTCAGATACCGAATTTTAGCGCCAAGAACCCCGCAATGCCTGCACTCGCCGTTGCAAATCGGCTGCATTTACATCTTCAGGCTTTACCACTTCACCCGCGCGCACTTCGAGCTTTTTCCACAAGCTGGGAAAGCCCTTAAAGGTGCCACCACTACTGCGGCTAAACCAACTGCCCCATAATCCGCGCAATGCCACCGGCACCACACGTACTGGCGTGCGCTTCACAATTCGCTCAACGCCTTCTTTAAAGTCGATCATTTCGCCGTCCCAGGTGATGGCGCCCTCAGGAAAAACCAACACCACTTGGCCGTCTAATAATTCCTGTTCAATCCGGTCATAAGCTTGCTCTAGCAACTCGGGGTTTTTCTTGGCAGGCGCAATCGGAATCGCCTTCACGGTACGGAATAACCAATTCAAGATCGGCACTTGATAAAAACCCACATCCATTACAAAACGCGGTTCCCGTTTAATGCTGCCACCCACCACAAAGGAGTCGATAAAACTGACGTGATTGCAGACTAATAACACCGGTCCTCGGCTTGGAATGTGGTGCAAATCACGCGTTTGAATGCGGTAAAACAAGCGCATAATCAACCAGACAAAAAACTGAATAAAAGCAATCGGCAACTGCTGCAACACCAGCGCACTCACCAACAAGCCACTCAACGCCAATAAGCGATACGGATTGCTCGCAGCGAATAACTCCCAGCTTTGAATTACTACCACACCCCAATAACCCAACAGCGCGGCCAGCACCAGCCCCAACCCCATCAACAGGGTATTACGCCGCTGTGTCGTAGCTGTGCTGCGTTGAATCAGCAAACCCAACTGGGGCAAGGCAAATAGAGCTGACCAAAACCCTAACCAAGCTGGCATTTGCCCAAACGCCTGCTGCCATAAGGCCCATAGGCTTATGACCTGATCCGGCGCCGCTGGCAGCTGCAAATTCCAATCAAACCACACTAAGCCAATCGCCGAGACGGGCACTAAACCCAATTGTGGTAAGCCTTCTGACAACCACAGCACCAGCAATCCGCCGACACTAAATCCAAGGCCATAACCGGCAAATAACAATAGCTGCAAATATAGGCCCGGTAGCGTGTCGGCATAGGCGGCCGCCCAAAGTTGGAAGTGCGCTACCGCTAAAGCGACCACCGACACCGCGCCCAACGCTGGCATCAAGGTGTCGCGGTTGGTCCGTGGGCTGGCTAATAACTTAAGCACGCCACCGACGGGCGATTCAGTTGCTAACGCCATTACTGTCTCCCTGAATAATGAGCCTAAATAATTAGCTGACCATCTCAGCCGAACTACGCGGCCACACCTAGCGAATAAACTTTTAAGGCTAATGGCCAACGGATATCACGCTTGCCTTCACCCCAGCGGCTAGCCAACTCTACTTCTGCTTTTGCCACAGGGTCTTCGCCACGTGCTTCCTGATACGCTTGCGTGGCCGACCAACTACTTAAATAACCCAAAAACTGCGACAGGCTCCATCGCAAATCGAGCGACAGCAACTCGTCGGCCAAACAGTCAAATGGCGGTTGAATGCTTTGATACAAACAATCCACGTGCTCGCGCCCAGGCGGCCAATAAGGCCCCACAATATTGCTGTGGTAATGCCGTTCATAATCATCGGGCAAACCCGCGTCAGCAAGCCCATAAGTCCAGAAAGCCAATACAGCGCCAGACTTGGCAACACGACGACACTCTTTCCAAAACGCCTCAAAATCAAACCAATGAACGGCTTGACCCACTGTAATGAGGTCGACCGACTGATCCGCCAAGCCCGAATTCTCTGCCGTCGCCACTGCAAAGCGTACATTGGCCGGCGCCGCCGCCTCTGCAATTTGCTTGGCACTCAAATCCGTTGCCACAACCTGCTCAAACTTAGCCGCCAAGGCCTTGGCCACTTGGCCATTACCGGTTCCGCAGTCCCATAACGTTCCGCGATTCGGCACCAGCGGCAGCAACCGCTGATACAGCTCAGCCGGATACTCCGGCCGATAGCGTGAATAAGCCTCAGCCTGTTTAGAAAAATAATCACCCATCGGGTTTATAAGCCTGCACTAATGTCGGCCACCAACCACTTAACAAAAGCAATCAAACTCACCACCAGCACAAGGGTCATCAGCAAGCCCACAACCAGATAAGCCTTGTAATCGGTTTGGCCCGCATCGTGGTCAAATTTGGCCTTACTTTGCACGCCGAAAAAAGCCGCCAGCACGCTCTGAAAAACCTGCAGGAGATTCGACTTTTTCGGCCGGTTTTGCTCACTCATGCTGCCTCATCCTTATGTCTATGAGCTTGCTGAAGCGCTCGGTTCTGGCACCCGACGCAGAATCAACAAACCAGCTACTAATAAAATGGAGATCGACAAAATGCCGTAACGCTGACTGCCGGTACTCAAGGTGACAAACCCCACCAACACCGGACCAATCACCGAAGCAAATTTGCCCAGCATATTAAAGAAGCCATAAAACTCAGCGCCCCGCCCGGCCGGCACAAATCGGCCGTAATAGGCACGCGACAGGGCCTGGATACCACCCTGAGCCAAGCCAATCACGGCGGCCATAATGTAAAAGTGCATCACGCTACTAATTTGGGTACCCAGCACCGACACGCCGATATAAATCATGATGGCGAACATCATCATATTTTTAGTACCAAAACGGCTAGCTAACGGCCCGTAGGCTAGCGCCGCGGGGAATCCAACAAACTGGGTAATGAGTAGCGCCATAATCAAACTGCTGGACGGAAAACCCAGCGACAAGCCATAGTCCACAGCCATTTTGATCACGGTATGAACGCCGTCGATATAGAGCCAATAAGCCAGCAGAAACATTAACAAGGGCTTAAGCTGACGAATCTCTTTAAAGGTATGTACTAGCTCAGCAAAACCCGCCTTAGTCGCCGCCATCAAAGAGATGGGGCTAGGCACTTTGGCCTCCTGCACCCATTTCAGCAGTGGCACCGTAAATACCGCCCACCACAATGCACAGGTTAGGAACGCCCAACGCACGCCTTCTGCCGCACTTTCTAACCCAAACCATTCCGGCTTTTGAGTCGCCAGCACCTGACCCACAAACAATAAGCCGCCACCCAAATAACCCAAGGAATAACCTAGGGTCGATACCCGCTCGTAGTCTTTGGGCTCAGCCACGTCGAGCAACATAGCGTCGTAGAACACATTACCGCCGGCAAAACCGATGGTGCCCAACACATATAACAGCGCTGCTAGTTCCCATGCCCCTTGCGCCAACCAAAACAGGGCTGCCGTGCTCAAGATCCCTAGGGTGGCAAAGCTGGCAAGAAAACCTTTGCGACGCCCACCCGCATCCGCAATCGCACCCATCGCCGGTGCTGAGAGCGCCACAATTAGGGCCGCGAAAGATCCCGCTGCCCCCAACCAAAAGGTACTTTCAGTAGCCGCTAAATCGGCGCCCCAATATTGCTTGAAAAACACCGGGAAAAAGCCGGCCAACACGGTGGTCGCAAACGCTGAATTTGCCCAGTCATAAAACGCCCAGGCCATTACCCGTTTATCTTTCCAGCCAGCCACTCGATGCCCCTTTTTTGAGATCTAACTAGTAAAACAGCCAGCCATGCGCCGCATACAAGACCACACCAGCCACGGCGCCCAGCAACAAGCCCAACCAAGGCAACTCACCCCACACCACACGCCCTTTACCCGCTAGCTGCGCGGCAAACGGCAAGAACCCGGTGTAGGCAAAGAATTGATCAAAATCGGGGTTGTTACGTTTGCGCATATCCTGATGGGCGCAGCCAATCAGCGCAAACACAGCAAAACCGCCGAAGAAGGCTACATCACTGGCATAACCATTGATGATGCAATGAGATAAACCCCATAAACCCAAGGACATAAATAACGGGTGCCGTGTAATTCGGCTTAGGCCATAGGGCGCATTACTTTTCGTCGGAATAATCCCGGTGGGCGGTGGTTGGCTATAGGTAGCCACCACACCAGCAATACCCACCAAGGCAAGCAACATCGCCAGGTGTTTTACCCCGGGTATCGTAATCAGATTCCATAACAGCGGCCCTTGGTGTTTGTTGTCGATATAAACCATCACCAGGGGCACAAAAATACCCAGCGCAACCAGTGAATACAGCCCCATAAAAGGCCCACCGCCGAGGCGCTTGATCAGGCCGCTACGAATCGCGCCATGAGACAACAACATATGGCTGCCAGCAAAGGCGAGCCAAAGTAATACGACCTGATGCCAGGATTGCATGAGTTACTCCTACTGAAAGCGACTTTATTATTGGTTTGGACCCGCACCGAAATGCGCCCCAGTTTGCACCGGGGAACGCTTCAGGGAACGCGTCGATTTCCTATTTATTTGATACTGACTATAACGGATCGGTAATCAACATACCGCCATCGGCCACAATGGTTTGCCCAGTGACAAAACGAGCCAGATCCGAGGCTAGGAAACTCACCACCGCGGCAATGTCGTCAGGCTGGCCGAGTCGACGCATTGGTACCTCGTTATCTATCTTGTTGCGCACTTCCGGGTTTTCCCACAGACCGCGTGCAAATTCCGTTTGAATCAACCCCGGCGCCACGCAGTTAGCGCGCATGCCTAACGGCCCCCACTCCAAGGCTAGATTCCGCATTAAAGCGATTTCCGCAGCTTTGGTGATGGCATAAGTACCAATATGTTGGCTACCACGAAACGCGGTAACACTGGATAACAACACCACAGAACCGCCTGTTGTTTGCAGATGCGGTTTCGCCATCTGACACAACCAATGCGTACCTCGCAGATTGCAATCCAGCGTTTTGTTATACATGTCATCGCTAATATCAGAGCTGCTGCCGTAGTGCGGATTCACCGCTGCATTGCAGACCACTACATCAAGCTGACCAAATTCCGCCACGCTGCGATCAACCACCGCCTGCAAACTGGCCTTATCACCGATGTTGCAGCTCAGCGCTAAGGCCTTACCCCCCTCAGCGGTAATATCTGCCACCACCTTTTCGCAATCAGCCAACTTGCGACTACACACCACTACCGTTGCACCCGCTGACGCCATCCGTTTGGCAATGGCCTCACCAATGCCGCGACTGGAACCGGTCACGATCGCCACCTTGTCTGCAAATGAAATCATTCTGTCTCCTCGTGCTTAATCTTGTTCTTAATGGCTGCTATGACGACACGTATAGCGCCAGCGTTTTATGTAATTCTTGAGTAATTAACTCACGCAGCTCGGGCGGCTGCAGCACCTCGACTTCTGCGCCCAGGCGCAGAATATCGCCCAGCAACTCCCAAGGTTTGGAATAAGGAATACGTAAGCGGTAGCGACCATCCGCTAGCCATTCGCTTTGCTGCTGTGGATGCCATTGCTCATCGGCTACCCAGCGCGCCTGGCTGGCCGATACCAGCAACTCGGCCACGTCGGTGGGCTCACCCGAAAAAATGCCGTAGCTAGAAGCCAATACGCGATCCAACTCGGCCTCATCAACATCATCTGCCACTTGCTCTAACGCGGTAGCAGCTTGAATCTTGTCTAAGGCAAAGGTTCGTAGCCCCTCAGCCTGATGGCACCAAGCATCCAGAAACCAGTTGTCGCGATAATGCGTTAAACGTTGCGGCGACACCTCGCGCTGAGTCACTTCACCCGTACTACGGGCGTTGTATTGCAGCGACAGGCGCTGCCGCTCAATCACGGCATTGGCCACGGTATGGAAATGCTCGCCAGATGGCCGCGCGGCGGCCGATAAAATACGCAGGCGCTGGCCCAAAGTGTCCGTTTTATCCTCGCTGGCCGTGCCCAAACCGCTACTGGCCAATAGATCGGCCAAGGGCTCTAACTGACTACTCAATAAACCCGGCTCTAACCGAGACAACAGCGTTTTTAAGGTAAGAATGGCCTGCACTTCGGCCGCATTAAACCAGAGGCCCGGCAATTCATATACCGGCCCATATTCGTTTTGCTTAGCGTAGTAGTACCCATTGGCATCGCGATCGTATTCAATCGGCGCATTGAGGTAATCACGCATCTGTTGAATGATACGTTTGATGGTGGCGGTTGAGCATTCCAAGCGCTCTTCCAGCATCACCCGCGACACCGGCTGACGAGCCGATTTTAGTTCGCGGTGTAGCGCAAAAATACGATCAAAAATATTCATGCTCGCAGTTTGCCATTTTCCGCCATGGCTGAATACGGCAGCGGCCAGAAAGGCCGCTGCTCGCTTACGCGGAGGCGCCTAATCTACTAGCGACAAGGCTTCCATACCCGGGCCGTAATTGGTGAGCGCTTCTTCCACAGTAGAACCCAGCAACACATGGAAATGTAACCAATGCCGCACCACACTGGTCTGCGCCATATCCAGCAGCGCTTGCTGCTCAGCCAAATTCGCCTCACCCTTTTCAAGGTCTAACGATGAGGCTAGGCCTGACTTCTGCCGTTGCTGCAGATTGTGCAAACCTTCTTGGCTCGCCTCGAAGGCAAGCTCAGCCAGCTCAACCTGTTCTAGCGCCATGTCGTAGTGTTCTTTGGTTTCTAGCAATTCAAACCAAAGCTTGCGCTCTTCTTCCACTAGCTCCTGTTTTTGCGCCGAGTATTCGTTGGCTAGCGCCCGGCGTTTTGCCATCCGTGCACCGCCGGCAATCGGCTGCCAGGTCATCTGTACACCGGCCCAGGCTTCTTCTTCGGCTTGAAAAGTTTGCCCCTCATTGCGAGTGTATTGCACCGCCAAACCGAGGCTTGGCAAGGCTTCGGCACCCACCGCGCCACGTTGTTTGTCTACCGCCTGCATCTGCAAGCGCAGCGCCGTAAAGTCTTCACGCGTCTCACGCGCAAACTGATAACCCTCTTCCAAGCTCGGCAAACTGAGGGTGTTCCATAAATCGGCGACCGGTAGTTGAGGTCGGCGAATCACCGGCGACCCAATCGCCCGCGCCAACGCGGTTAAGTTAATCCGCTGATGACTTTCCAGCTCGTGTAAATGGTGCTTGGCTTGTTTCACCGAAACCGCTACCAATTTCAGGTCAGACGCCAATAAGCGACCCCGCTGCGCCACATTCTGAGCGTCTTTAAGCTGCAACTGGGCAGCGGTTAGGCTGGCTTTAGCAGCCCGCTGCTGAGCTTCTAACGCCAGCGCATCGAGAAACGCAGCGGAAGAAAATACCGTCGCCATTTCACCCTGCCGGAAGGTCGACAACGCTTGCGCCTTCGCGGCTAGCTTGGCCGCTTGCAACCGATAGATACCGTTGGCGGCGTTAAACAAAGTTTGACGCAGCTCTACCGTGCCGCCATAGCGTTCACGCTCAGCTACATTAATGATCACCGGCTGTGCGCCGGGCGCTGGCGGCGGCAAAGTAGCATTGGAGTCGCGGTCAGCTTTGGCAGCATAGGCAGTAATGCCAAAACTAGGCAACCAAGCCTTGCGAAACGCTTCTTTGGCCTCGTACTTGCGCGCGTAACTCCGGGCTGCCTGAGCCTGAATCGCAGGCCGCTGCGCCGCCATTTGAATCGACTCAAGCAGGCTGATGGGTTTGGCATTGGCAAAGTCTTGCGCGCCAGCAAAATCCACTGCCGTTGGCACCGTCGACAAGGCTTGCTCTGGATAGCTAGGGCGCTCTAACGACTGAGCATAAGCGTCATTCGCTGGCAGCAAGCCGAAGCCCAACAGCGCCACCGCCACGCTTGATACCGCTAGTTTTAGCTTCGATTTACGAGGCTCCAGCATCAACTTACATAAGGCAGGAATCACCACCAGGGTCAGCACGGTGGATGCCAACAAACCAGAAATAATGGCCCATGCCATCGGCGGCCATGCGGTCGCACTGGTTACCGTCAGCGGGCTTAAACCCGCCACCGTAGTAAAGGTGGTCAAAATAATCGGGCGAGTACGGCGAGTAACCGCTTCTTGAATCGCCAGACTTAAATCACCGCCCTCTTTTAGGCGGGTGTCTACCACGTCGATCAACACAATCGCGTTATTGACCACAATGCCCACCAAGGCAATACAACCCACCATGGAGTTAAAGCCAAAAGGTGAGCCGGTAATGACTAAGCCGGGCACCACACCAATCATCACCAGCGGCACGGTTGCCATGATGATGCTGACACGACGGAAGCTGTTGAATTCCAACAACAAGAAAAACAGCAACATCATCAAACCAATGGGCGCCGCACCCAGTAAGGCCGAGTTGGCATCACCCGAGGCGTCGGCTTCGCCACCCAAGCTGGTAGTGACTGATGAAGGGAAATCAGCGGCCGCAATTTTTGGCAACACGTCATTCAACACATCTTGATACGACGCACCATCTTGCAAGTTAGCCGACACCGTGGCGTAACGAGAAAAGTCACGCCGTAAAATCGCGCCCGACTGCCACTCAATATCCACTGTCGCCATTTGCATCAATGGCACCGCAGGGCCATTCGAGCCATACACATTTACCGATGGCAGCTGTTCTACGGGAAAATTTTCCCCATCGTGCGAGCGAATTTTAATCGGCACCGGATCATCGCCCGCCCGATACTGACCAATCTCAATACCTTGCGTGCGCCCCAATAAGGTGGTGGCGACATCTTGGCGGGTATGGCCAAAGCGCTGCGCCACCGCATCGTTTACTTCAAACTTGAGGCTTGGCACACCTACACCCAAATCATGGCGGACATCGAGTGCGCCGGGTGCTTCACGCATCCATTGGTAGATTTGCTCGACCGCGAGTTCAAGGTCGGCGATATCTTCGGAGTACACCCGAATTTCTACCGGCGCGGTAATCGGTGGCCCCTGCCCTAACTGACGTGGCACCACTTCGGTGTCGGGCATATTGCCCAGCGTGTACTCCCGCACCCAGTCCATCAAAGCTGGCACCTGGGTATGGGTTTCGGTTATCACCACAATCCGGCCTTTATTAGGCGAGCGCGGTAACGTAGGCAGATTGTAGTAAAAACGCGGGCCGGTGGTGCCCACAAACGCATAGGTTTGTTGCACCTCGGGCAGTAGCGATAGCTCCCCCTCAATTTGCATCATGCGCTCGCGGGTTAGATCAAGGTGCGTCCCCTCCGGTAACGCAACCTCAATCAACAACTGGTTACGATCGGCATAAGGGAAAAACTGCTTGTGTACTAAATTCATCATAAGGCCAGAACCGGCCACCATGGCGACCGCAGCGCCCACTACCAACCAAGGCGACTTCACTGCCAGCTGACCACACGCGTTACCGATTCGGGCCCACACGCCCTCGTCATCGGACTGACTGAGGTTTTTACGCGCCCGTAATCCCCAGGCGCCCAAAATAGGCGTCACCAACACAGCAAAGAAATAACTGACGGTGAGCGTCAGCATCACCATCACCGGAATACCGCGGGTAAAGTCAGCGGCATTACCGTTCGACATCAACATGGGCACAAAGGCTGCCAACGTGGTGCCGGTAGCCGTACCCAACGGCGCCGCCAGCTCTTTCACTGAGGCTGCTGCGGCTTGATTGGGGCTGTCGCCTTTATCTAAGCGGTACTGAATGTTTTCGCCCATCACAATGGCGTTATCTACCAACATCCCCAGCGCCACCACCATGCCAATCACGGCGACTTGGTGCAGCACGCCGCCGCCCATACCGTAGATAGCAACGGCAGAAAACGTTACCAACGGCACAATCGCGGCCACCACCAGCCCAAGGCGTAAACCCATAAACAGAAATAGCACCGAGGCCACAATAAAGACACCGCTAAGTAATGAACCAGACAGTTCATCTAGGCGCTGATGCACTCGATCAGGCTGAAAAAACACTTCATGAATTTCTAGCGGCGCCAGCTCTTTACGGAGCTGAGGCAACAAGGCACGAATGGCTTCGCCCTGCGTCACCGAGTTCACCTTATTCGGCGTGGCCACCAAGCTAATGCCCATCGCCCGCTGACTATTCCACCAGAACTCTTCGTCGGCCGGTTCCTTGGAGCCATAACGCACTTCGGCAAAAGCTTCTAGCGGTAGGTAATCACCACTCGCCAGCTGAATCGGCGTACTACGAATTTCTTCGATCGAACTAAATTCAGTATTGGGGCGCAAAGTGGCCGACTTGCCTGCAACGCGCACCGAACCACCGGGAATCAACTCATTGCGGCTTTGTAACTGCTGTGCCAAGAAATCAGGCGACATCCCGAGGCGATTGGCGTCGGCATCTCGTACCAATACACTCACCTGCTCCCCTGGCTCGCCAAACAACTCAATCCGCGACACGCCGTTTACGCGGTACAACCGTTGCTTCACCTTACGCGCGGCTTCTAGCAGCTGAATCGGGTCATCACTACCGGTTACCGCCAACACCACTGTGCTGGCGTCCATCACGGTATCGTCGAGTTCCGGCTCGAGCACGCCATCGGGAAAGTCCAGCTGTGCAGTGGCAATCGCGCGCCGCACTTTGTCCCAAGCGGCATCGGTGTCGTAGACATGGTCCTTAAGCAGGATAGTAGTAATCGATACATTGGTGCGAATCCGTGACCAGGTATCTTCAATTTCTTCAATCTGCGCCAGCTCTTCTTCCAGCGGCTTCACCACCAAACGCTCAATGCGTGCAGGGTCAGAACCCGGAAACGGCGTAATAATGGTGCCCGCGCGATAAGGGAAAAACGGGTCTTCTTGGCGGATCATTAAAAACCAAGACAAGATGCCCGCGGCGGATAGCATAAAGACTAACGACAGAATCATCCGCCGCTGCCTTAACAGTGCAGTGATTACTTGGCTCATTGCAAAATCTCCACGGCTTCGCCATCCGTCAAGGCGCGCTGCCCGGCAATCACAACATGATCGTTGGCGGCCAAATCACCTTGCACCACGACGCTAGACCCCGCTACCGATACCACTTTTACCGGCACACGATAGGCAATGCCATCAACTAACTTAAACACCCTTGCGTTGCCGCTACCGGGGTCAACCACAGCCTGTACCGGCACCTGCAGCCCTGCTTCCGCTTGCACATTAAATACTAGCTCTGCGGTAAGGCCGGCGCGCAAACCGGAGGTTTCTGGCAGCACAACCACGACTGGAAACAATTGACCCAACTGACGTGTGCCGCGGCCTAACTCGGAAATGCGGCCTTGCACGATCAAGTCATCTAAAAACGGGAACTCCACACTCACGGTTTGATTCAACGCCAAATGGCCAATCAGGCTCTCTGGCACATGGATCTCAACTTCGAGTGCATTGCCACCATTGAGCTCGATCACCGGGCGACCGGCGGGCACAAACTCACCACGCTCAAAGTAGATACGATCGACCGTGCCAGCAAACGGCGCCTTGATTTGTGCTTGCTCTAGTAGCTGTTGCGCCTCTGCCAACTGCGCCTTGGCGGCGGCTTGACTGGCCTGAAGACCACGATAAGCCGAACGAGTTTGGTCCAATTCATCTTGGGTTGCCGCACCCGACTCAAACAAGGCCTGCACGTTGGCTAAATCCTTTTTCACCTGACTGAGGCGTGTAGTCACTTCTTTAACTCGGGACTTAGCCGCATTCATCTGCGGTTCTAACTGCGGATTATAGATGGTGGCCAGCACCTGACCCGCCGCCACCTCGTCACCAATTTCAACCGGCAACACACCAATGGTGCCGCTAACAATAAACGTTAGGCTGGCCCGATCGACCGCGCGGGTTGCGCCCGGAAAATGCAGCATTTGATTACGCGCACCTTGCGTGGCCGTTGCCACCCTTACGCGCTTAACGGTTTCCTGCTTCGCCCCTTGCGCATCAGCGGCTGAGTCGTCTTCGCCCAACAACCAACCACCCGCAATAAAGCTGGTTAGCATTAACAAAAAAACAATAATGTAGTTACGCATGAGTCTTATCCTCCGAGTCGTCAACGAGACGCGCCGAGTCGGTTAACAAACCGTTAAAGAAAATAGTGAGAAAGTTGTCGATAAAGGCCGAGTTGCGGCTGGCATCATCGGCCGGCACATCGCCACAACTGGCGTCTAATGTGGTTTTGAATAAATGCTTGGCTTGGAACCAATAAGTGGTGGCACTAATAAATGTGGCCAATGCCATTTCTGGACTAATGTCAGCTCGAAAGCGCCCCGCCGCTTGCGCCTCTTTAATCCGCATTACGCCTAGAGGCATGAGTCGAGCACCGACAGGGTTTTCGTCCCCCTCAATCGTGGCCCAACCCATAATCCGCACCAAACGCGGGTGCTGTTCTAGGTAACGAAAATACATTTCAATCGAGCCACGAAGCAGACCATCGGTTGCGGCAGCATTAGTTAGGGCTTCGATTTGCGCATCCAAATAGCCACCAAAGGCACGCTCTTTTACAGCATTCCAAAGGTCAGCTTTAGAGCCAAAATGATGGTGAATCAGGCTTTTGGTAACGCCTGCCGAGTCGGCAATTTCACGCACAGATACATGCGCAAAGCCATGATCTGCAAATAAAATTTCTGCCGCATCCAGAATCTGTTCACTGGTAGCAGCTGCGTCTCTTTTTTGTTTTTTATCCGCCATAGGGAGGGGCCTTAAGGTTCCACAAACGCGGCCATTGTAATTTCAACTAACTGGCCGACCGACCAATTTATAAAATAAGACAATTAGTAAGTCAATCGGCCGCTTGGCCAATTATTAATGGCGCAGCAACCAACAGTGGCTAATCGCCGCTGATCAAACATCACACGAGGTAAGAACCGCCAGCTGAAACCCTTCGCTAGAAGGAGGGAAAGCTAGCTAACAAACAGAAGCCCAGTTAATGGGCGCTATGCCCTGCTGGCTTAGCCATTGATTGGCTTGAGAAAAGTGCTTGCAGCCCAAGAAACCACGATAGGCCGACAAGGGTGAAGGATGAGTAGAGCTCAATACTAGATGCTTAGACTGATCGACAAAGCTGGCCTTCTTTTGGGCATAACTACCCCAAAGCATAAACACCACATGTGCCGCCTCAGTATTGATTTTGTGAATCACCTGATCCGTAAACTGTTCCCAGCCCTGCTTCTGATGAGAAGCCGCCTGCCCTGCCGAAACCGTGAGCACGCTGTTGAGCAAAAACACCCCCTGTTCAGCCCAGCTTTCTAGATTGCCGTGGCTTGGGGTGGGCATGCCGATGTCACTGGCCAGCTCTTTATAAATATTGACCAACGAAGGCGGCGTGCGCTCACCCACCGGCACCGAAAAACTCAAACCATGCGCCTGATTCGGCCCGTGGTAAGGGTCCTGCCCAAGGATTACCACCTTAATATTGTCTAAGGGGCAGTGATTGAACGCGTTAAATACCAGCTCGGCCGGCGGATAACTTTGCCGACCGGCTTGTTTTTCTGCCTGTAAAAAAGTACGGAGCTGCTGCATATAAGGCTGGTCAAACTCCGAGCCAATATGGTGCTGCCAACTCTCAATTAGATTTAGGGCCATGGAGTAAAAATTATTCCGCCTTCACCGGTTTTAGCTGGTTATATTTTTTATCCACCTTGGCTGGCACTGAACCGCTTTCGGTCACTTCACGCAGTAAAATCTGCTGCGCCTCTCGTCGCTCCTCCCCCTCGGCAGGCATCACGCGTTGATACTCACCATCGGCATCGAGCTGCCAGGCAGCAAAGTTATCGGCGAGATAATAGTCCAACTCTTTTAATACCTGAGCCCGTAGCTTTTTGCCTTTAATCGGGAAACAGGTTTCTACCCGATGCAGCAAATTACGCTCCATCCAATCAGCACTGGAACAATACAGGTCGGGGTTGCCGTCGTTATGGAAGTAGTACACCCGGGTATGTTCAAGAAAACGACCAATCACCGAACGTAGGCGAATGTTCTCCGACACGCCCGCTACGCCCGGGCGTAGGCTAGTCATTCCCCGCACCACTAAATCAATCTGCACGCCGGCTTGTGACGCCTCATATAAGGCCCGAATCACCGCAGGCTCGGTTAGCTGGTTGAGCTTAGCCACAATGCGTGCGGTCTTGCCCTGGCGAGCATATTCAGCTTCGCGGGCAATTAAGTCGATCATGCCTTTATGCAGGGTAAACGGCGAATGCAGCACTTCCTTCAAGGCCTTAGCTTTACCCAAAGACGTTAGCTGCATAAAGACATTATGAATATCTTGGCCAATCTGCTTATCTGCCGTAAATAAACCGTAGTCGGTATAAATACGCGCGGTGCGGGAGTGGTAATTACCGGTGCCAAGGTGCACATAATGACGCAGGCTGCCATCGTCTTCGCGACGTACCACCAAAATCATTTTGGCATGGGTTTTATACCCCACCACGCCGTACACCACATGCGCGCCAGCCGCCTGCAACCGGTTGGCCAATTTGATGTTGTCTTCTTCATCAAACCGGGCGCGGAGCTCAACCACTACGGTCACTTCTTTACCTGCCCGCGCGGCCTTTACTAGAGCCTCGACGATGGCGGAATCTGGACCAGTGCGATACAACGTTTGTTTAATTGCCAGCACCTTGGGATCGTCCGCGGCCTGCTTAATAAACTCGACTACCGGCGCAAAAGAATCATAGGGATGGTGCAGCAGAATATCGCGCTTAAAAATCTCGCTGAAAATTCTGCCGCCGGGGCCAAGCTTACTGGGCAAGCGCGGCGTAAAACCAGAGAATTTCAGCTCGGCGCGATCAACTTGGTCAATCACTTCAGACAGCCGGTTAAGGTTCACTGGACCATTAACGAGGTAGAGGTCTTCTTGCTCTAAACCAAACTGCGACAGCAAAAAGTCGGCCAATTCGCTAGGTGCATCTTGCACCATTTCTAGTCGCACCTCATCACCATATCGGCGACCGGGTAATTCACCTTCTAAAGCCCGTAGTAAGTCGTCGACTTCTTCCTCGTCAACAAATAGATCTGAATTGCGCGTGACTCGAAACTGGTGACAGCCGAGCACAGTCATGCCCGGAAACAGCTCATCCACAAACTCGTGGATCACTGAGGACAAAAACACAAAGCTATGATTCGCCGTGGCCACCTCGGCCGGAAATTTGATCATGCGCGACAACGCTCGCGGCGCCTGCACCACGGCGTAATCTAGATTACGGCCAAAGGCATCTTTGCCGTCGAGCTGAACAATAAAGTTCAAGCTCTTATTCAGAATCCTCGGAAAGGGATGCGCCGGATCCAAACCCAGCGGGCTTAGCACGGGCTGCAGCTGCTCTTCGAAGAACTCACGCAGCCAGGCACGCTGCTCATTAGTCAGCGCACTACGACGTACAAACTCGATGCCTTCTTCTGACAGCCGACTCAGAATGACGTCATTCCAAACTTGATATTGGTCATGCACCAATTGATGGGCGATGCGGCTAATTTCCGCCAACAGCTCGCGGGGCTCACGGTCGTCAAACCCTAAGGCAGAAGAACCATGCTCCAAACGTTGCTTAAGACCAGCGGCCCGGACCTCAAAGAACTCATCTAAATTGGTGCAAGAAATACAAAGAAAACGTAAGCGCTCAAGCAGCGGCACTTCGGCTTCCAAAGCCTGTGCCAGTACCCGCCGATTGAATTGCAACACACTCAGCTCACGATTGATGTACCACTCGGAACTTGTCAGGTCGATTTCTGGCGCCTCGCCAGCCCCCTCCATCACCGTTGCTTGCTGCATGAAATCACTCATTTAACTATTCAATACCTTATCCAACACTGACTTAAACCCCGCTGGAAAGCTGGTCAACAATTCATCTGCCACATCCACCACCGTGGTCACAGTTTGCAGCAAATCTTGCTCCCCGGCCCAATGACCTTCAGCAGCGGCACGCACCGCCGGATCCGAAGCATCCAATAACAATTTAATCGCCTTGGTTAGCACCACTAAGTCATCTAACTGGCCAACCACTGGAATAAAGTCGGGGATGACATCGACGGGCGACGCTACATAGGTCAATGCTGCCACCATAAGGGCCTTCTTTTGCAATGGCATGACAGGGTCAAACAGCATGCGAATCGCTAAGTGAAACAAATCGGGCAACACGGCTACATATTCCACTAAGCCCTGTAACGGGCTGCGCAGTTTTTCGCTCGGCAGCGCTCGGGTCTTTAGATGCTTACGCACACGCTTACGCAAACGCTGATAGGCATCTTCCCAGACCGCTTGGGAATTGGTCGTAGTGATTGCCTCAGCCACTTCGCTCGATTGTGTTTGCGGATTCGGTACCAACTCGACAACCGAGGTCGCCTGATTGCTAGGTTTTTGACTCATGAAAGTCCTATCCACCCGATCAAAATAAGGCCCATAATAACGCCGTCTGGATTACCGACGTGATAAATACACGAACGGGCAACATCTAGGACTGAGCAAAACCACCAAAATAGAACAATAATAGACCCACCAGGACACCCCGTTACCATTGCCTATGGCTAAAGAAACCGCACCTGCTGATACCGTACTGTTCCCGCCCGCTGTGACCAACGGCATTATTAAGTGTGCCGACATGGCCTTCGCACTATGGCCACAATCCAAACCGGCACCACAAACGCTAACCACATGCTGCTTGATTGGCCACCGCGGCTGCAAAGATGTACCCGACATCAAAGAAAACAGCTTTGCCGCCTTCGACTATGCTGTAGCACACGGCATGCAAGGCGTGGAATTAGACCTACGCTGGACAGCCGATCGCCAGTTGGTGATTGCACACGACCCAGACCTAATGCGGGTGCACGGTAGCGCCGAACAAATTATTAACCTCACCTTAGAAGAGCTCAAACAACAACACCCCACCATCCCAACACTTCGTGAAACCGTCGAACATTACCGTGGCAAATTACGTTTTTTCATTGAATTAAAAAAAGATAACTGGGATAACTTCGCTCAGCAGCAAGCAATATTAATGCAGGCGCTAGGGGGCCTAACGCCGGTTGATGACTTTTTTTTGATGTCGTTTGATCTAGGTTTGTTGGCAAAGTTTGATGCCGTTGGACCCGAGGCAAAAATCGCCATTACCCATAGCAACCCCAGCCAAGTTCGAGAATACATATCGGCGGGCCATGCCCACACGGCAGGTGGACACCTAATCGTTATGAATAAGGCCTTTCGCCAATTCTGTGCGCAACACAATGTGGCCACGGCAATTGGCTTTCCGGCTTCCGCCAACAGCTTGTATCGAGAAATAAAGCTGGGAGCCAATTTCATATTGGTTGACGACCCTCAACAAGCCCAACAGTGGTTAAGCGCCTGTAACTAACAACCTTCTGTATCGCTGCCTGCTCACTCGTCATTGACAGCAACAGTTGAATAGCCTGCCAGCGCAGTTCACAATAGCCATCCGGAGCGCCTCATAACCACAACGGAATGCCAAAACGGCAAATAATGGGCGCCTGCCAACTCAGTGATCAAATGCAGGGAGAAACGCATGATCCGCACGCCCGCTCGTCTTGTTGCTAGCTTGCTTGGCCTTATTTTGGTGTCTTTAGCCGCCCAGGCTAACGACAACTCACTACTCAATACCGCCCGCAATGCCGACACTGGGCAGGCTTGGTTTGATTACTTAAGCCAATGTGGCGAATGCAGTGCGCGACGTGAAGCATTAGGCGAACTACAGGCCAAACAATATGCCGCCAATGGCAATTTAACGATCGCCGGTGCGGCCACAGGTATCGACAGCAACCTAAGCGCCAGCTCCTCCGGCAACAAGCGCCGCGGTGCCACCGACAGCGTATTACTAGAAACCGCTCGCCAGTCTGGCCAAGCTCAGGACTGGGTTAACTACCTGCGTACCTGTCAATTGTGTAACGGCCGCGGTGAAGCCCTAGGCGTACTGCAAAAATTACAACTCGAAAGTGGCGGCAGCTTAGGCGGTCTCTCGATTGCGAGTAGCACAACGGGCGGCAACGCGCTCAGCGGTGCTGTGGTAGCCGCCAACACTGGCAGTGAAGACGACTTACTCGACAACGCCTTAATCGACGGCCGAGCCATTGATTGGTATAGCTATCTCGTGGGCTGTAGCCAATGCGCAGAACGCGACACTGCACTCAATGCCTTACAACTATTGCAATACAACGCCAACGGCGACGCCTTCAATAGCGACATCAGCTGGGTTCCCGGTCAAGGGCTTTCGGGCGAAGACGCCGATGCGCAGTGGGCCGATGCGGAAATTGAGGCAGCACAGTTCGCCACCCTAGATACCGCCGAAGCTAACGCCGACGCTCAAGAGATAGCACCGGCCGACAACGCCTCACCTGAAGAAAGCCTACTGGCAGAAACAGAAACTGCCCCAGCAAACAGCCCAGAAATTAACTCAGTAAATGAAACCGCTTGGGATGACACCGCTGGCGACAGTTGGGGCTTAGCGTTAGAAACTTCTGGCCATAGCCGGGCAGTTTGGCGTGTAGCGTTCTCACCGGCTGCACCGATCTTAGCCAGCGCCAGTGGTGACCGCAGTGTCATCATTTACGACTTAGAAAGCCGCGACATTCTGCACCGTCTAGAAGCGCATACCGGCTACGTCAACGCTATTGCGTTCTCGCCCGACGGCAAGCTACTTGCGAGTGGCGCTGGCGACCGCAATGTCATTATTTGGAACGTAGCCACTGGCACCGCACAAAAAACTCTCAAAGGTCACCAAGGCGACATCAACGCTTTGGTGTGGTCGGCCAGTGGCGACCTGGTGCTGTCAGGCAGTGATGACGGTCGTGCCATCGTGTGGGATAGCAGCAACGGCGCTCAAATCAGTCAAATTCAGGAAGCAGGTGCTGACATTACTGCCATTGCGGTATCACCTGATGAAACCACTGTCGCCACTGCGGGCAGCGATGGCAATGTGCGTTTATACGACAGCCAAACAGGCAACAAACAGCAACAACTTGCCAGTCATGACGGTTACACCTTCGACCTTGCTTGGAGTGTCGATGGCAAGCGCCTAACCGCCGCAGGTAGCGACGGCGCGATTCGCCAATGGAACTTAGCCGCCGGTGGCAACGCGAAAATTGTGGGCCAGCACCCACAAGCTGTCACCAGTATCGAGTTTTCCGCCAATGGCGACTACCTTGCTAGCAGCAGTTTTGATGGCAAAGTAACCATTCGTGACGCGAGTAACTTTAGCGTGCTACAAACCATTAAAGCCTACCCCGCCAGTGCCTACTCAGTTGCCATGACTGGCGATGGCCGCTTTATGGCGGCAGCCGGTGGCGTAAAATTTATTCGTATCTGGCGCCGCTAGTTAGCTAGCCAATCAGCATAGAAAAAACGGCCCAGTAACCTTTCGGTTACTGGGCCGTTTCTTTTGGGTCAGGATTCGCTGCTGAACTTACTGCAAAATTCGCGCTTAGGGGAACTCACCAAGTAGTTTAGTCGGCAGCAATTTGCTGCAATAACCAGGCCTCATCGAGCACTTCCACACCGAGCTCTTGTGCCTTAGTCAGTTTAGAGCCAGCTGCTTCACCGGCCACTAGTCCATCTGTTTTCGACGACACACTGCCCGCTACTTTTGCACCTAAGGCTTGCAACGCCTGCTTGGCATCATTTCGGCTCATTTTTTCTAGTGTGCCGGTTATCACGTAGGTTTTACCCAGCAACGGCTGCTGCTCTGGCGCGCGCTTTTCGATCGCGGGCCAATGAATGCCGCAATCGAGCAGGGCCTTAACCACCGCTTGATTACGCGGCTCGGCAAAGAATTCAGCAATATGCCGCGCCACCACCGGCCCGACGTCGGGCACATTCTGTAGCGTTGCTTGATCAGCCGACATCACAGCTTCCAACTCACCAAAATGATTAGCGAGTGCGGCAGCGGTGGCTTCGCCCACTTCCCGCACCCCGAGGGCAAACAAAAACCGGGGCAAGGTCGTTTGCTTGGCTGCTTGCAGTGCATCAACTAGGTTTTGGGCTGACTTCTCCGCCATGCGCTCAAGCCCAGCAATTTGCGCCACGGTTAAGGCAAATAAATCGGCTGGCGTTTTGATCAAATCTTGATCGATCAACAATTCAACCAATTTATCGCCTAAGCCATCAACATCCATCGCTTTACGCGACGCGAAGTGCTTAATGGCTTCCTTACGTTGCGCAGCACAGACTAAACCGCCCGTACAGCGGGCTACCGCCTCACCTTCAATTCGCTCCACGTGCGAGTCACAAACTGGACAGCTAGCAGGCAGCATCACCGGCTGCGCATCGCTTGGACGGCGTTCGGGCAGACAACGTGCTACCTCTGGAATAACATCGCCCGCGCGACGCACAATCACGGTGTCACCAATATGAATATCTTTGCGCGCCACTTCGTCCATGTTATGCAAGGTGGCATTACTGACGGTAACCCCGCCGACAAATACCGGCTTTAAGCGCGCCACTGGTGTGAGTGCGCCCGTGCGACCGACTTGGAATTCGACGTCCAGCAATTCCGTTAATTCTTCTTGCGCTGGAAATTTATGCGCAATTGCCCAGCGCGGGGCACGGGCAACAAAGCCCAATTCACGTTGCTGGTCAAAACGGTCAATTTTATAAACCACACCGTCAATGTCGTAATCCAGCTGATCACGCTGCTGACCCAGATGCCGATAAAACGCCAGCAAGCCATCGACTCCCTTAACACGCTCACCCAGCGGGCAGACCCGCAAACCCCAGTGGGTTAGTTTTTCCAGGCTCGCACTGTGGCTGTCGGCAATACTGCCACCACTGACTTCACCAACCGAATAGCAATACATTGCCAGCGGGCGCGAAGCGGTAATTTTTGAATCTAACTGGCGCAGGCTGCCAGCCGCACCGTTACGTGGGTTCACCAAGGTTTTCTCGCCCCGCTCTCGAGCAGCTTGGTTGAATGCTTCGAAGCCGGCCCGCGGCATATACACCTCGCCGCGAACCTCAAGCACATCTGGATAATCATCGCCGAGTAACCGCAACGGGACGGAAGCGATGGTTTTGACGTTAGCGGTAATGTTCTCGCCCGTTTGGCCGTCACCACGCGTGGCTGCCTGCACCAACACGCCCTGCTCATAGCGCAGGCTTACGGCAAGACCATCTAATTTGGGCTCCGCAAAATAATCTATTAGCTGCGGCTCGCTCTGCTCCAATAAATTCGCCACTCGTTTATCAAACGCGACAATATCCTCATCGCTAAACGCATTATTCAAGCTGAGCATCGGCACCGCATGGCTTACTTGCTCAAATGCCGCCAAGGCTGGCGCACCCACCCGCTGGGTCGGTGAGTCGGCAGTTTGCAACGCAGGGTAGTCAGCCTCAAGGTGCTGTAGTTCTGCGAATAGCCGGTCGTACTCAGCATCTGGCAACTCGGGATCATCCAACACGTAATAACGATAAGCGTGATGATTTAAGGTTTCACGCAAGGCTTGCGCCTGGTTCACGATATCTGCAGGGACAGCCGACAATGGGACACTATTTTGCTCAGTACTCATGCCCACAATTGTACTGATTGAAAGAAGATTTAGGCGTTGTTTTGCGGCATCTGGCAGCCAAAAACATGGCCACTAAATCCTGCAAATAGAACGATTTGGCATAAAAAAAGGCGGCTAACTAAACCGTTAGCCGCCTGCTGCAGAGCATGGTGACCAGTTCACCCGTAACTCTTGTTGCATTTTTTAGTCTAGAAGGTTTTTAGCAAAACGCTAGCAATCCGCAACAATCATTTCGAGCAGCTGATATTGGGGGTTTTATAGCGCCAATTCCGTTTGTTCGCGTTTCTGATGCGTGGCGTAATCAATCACGGCCTCGCGTTCAAAGGCAATAATCTGATCATTAATGCGGTTGCGGCGCTCGTCGGCCAGCGTACCCGACAAGCGCTCTGTTAAACGCTTACCGGTGTCGATTAAATCATCAAACGCATCCAAGAATGAGAAAGGCCCAGGCAGCGCCATAAATAGGGTTAATCCAGGGGTTTGGCACTCTTCGAAATTAGCCACATCAAAGGTACCTGGCTTCAACATATTGGCTACCCGCCATTTGGTGCAGCTATTGCGTTCGTCACGACGGCAAAAGAAACCGTCGCTACCCAAGACGAGTCCTTCAGCAATTAAGGCAGCGCGAATATCCAAGCCGTGGAAGGTCGTGCCATGCGGGGCTAACACATGAAGCACCACCACTTTATCGACCTGCTCAGGTTCTGGTTCCGCATCTACCGGGGTCAAATCAACTTTTTCACCATTTGCGGCTGGTGGAGTGGGCCCTTTTTCTTCTAACGCTTGCGCCTTCTCTTCCGCCATCAAGTTGCGCGGTGTAAGCACCCGAACTTCGCTGAGCAAATCGCCGTTTTCGTCGTATTCAGACCACTCATCGTGGGCCTGCCGCTCCAAATCTGCCTGATCGAGCTGAGCGTCACGTCGGCGTAAAACCAACACCGCTACTACCGCCGACAAACCTACCACCAATAAAATCCAAGAAAGCGGTTCCATTCCTACCTATTCCGTCGCTTTGCGTTAAACGTTTTTGACCGCTAGCCCCATGCTAGCCAACCATCTTCAGCGCTTCGCCAATATCTACTGTTACCAGACGAGATACACCCGGCTCCTGCATCGTGACCCCAAGCAACTGATTCGCCGCCTCCATGGTGACTTTATTATGAGTAATAAAGATGAACTGCACGCGATCAGACATCGCTTTAACCAACCGCGAGAAACGCCCAACATTGGCGTCATCCAACGGTGCATCCACCTCATCCAACATACAAAACGGTGCCGGATTTAATTCAAAAATGGCAAACACTAATGCCACCGCTGTCAACGCTTTCTCACCACCTGATAACAGGTGAATTGACGAATTTCGTTTACCCGGTGGTCGCGCCATCACGTTAACACCGGCCGTTAGCAAGTCGTCGCCTGTCATTTCTAATGAGGCGTGACCGCCGCCAAACAAGCGCGGGAACATGGCCTGAAGACCACTATTCACTTTGTCAAACGTTTCGCGGAAACGTTCGCGGGTTTCCTTATCAATTTTACGAATGGCGTCTTCTAAGGTTTCCAGCGCTTCAACCAGATCCGCGTGCTGCGCATCTAAGTATTCTTTACGCTCAGACTCCTGCTCAAACTCCTCAATCGCCGCCAAGTTAATCGCGCCCAAGCGGCTGATCTTTTGCTGCAGCTCGTTGAGCATTCGCACCGCTTCGTCCACTGTGGCTTCGTCGGGGTTTTGCGCCAACAGTTCTTTGGGATCAAATTCAGCCTCGCGAATTTGTTCCACTAATGATTCTCGACGGGTTTTCAGCTCTTGCTCACCCAACCGGCCTGCTTCCATCGTTTGCCGCTTTTGTTCATAAGCCTGCTCGGCTTGCATACGGCGCTGATCTGCTTCGCGGTAACTGTGCTGAAAGGTTTCCAACTCTTTGCGCGCTTCTGTTAAACGGGCTTCAACTTGCACCCGCAACGCCAGTTTTTCTTCCAGCTCTTCGCGCAGCTCTTCAGCCGGGTTATCGCCCACATCCAAGGCACTTTCCAACGCTGCTTGGCGCTCCAGCAGGTTGTTTAATTGAGCATCGAGTCGTTGACTATTGGAAGCCATATTTTCGCGCTCTGCGCGACGCGTCTCGATTTGTAACTGTAACTGCTGACTAGTCTCGCGGCCGCCTCGGTAGCGCTCACGGGTAGCCAATAGCTGTGCCTGAAGTTGTTCTTTTTCAGCGCGTAATCGTTCACCCGCGCCAACACTATCCGACATCGCGTTGGTGGCTACTTCGAGTCGAGCTCGCGCTGCCTTTAACTCTTCATCGTCGCGGCGCATGTATTGCGCCAGCTCTTCTAGCTCATGCAGCAACTCTTCACGACGACGCTGCTGAGCCTCAGTTTTAGCCTTCATGCGCTGCAACTCAGACTCCGCCTGCTGTTGCTGCTGCAAGGCATTTTTCAGTTGCGCCTGTAACTGGTCACGTTGATTCTCGGCCGCACTGCGTTGCTCGCGCAACGCGGTCAAGCGAGCCTCGTCGGCCTCGCAGGCGGCACGAGTCTCTTCAAGTTCTTGTTCTAGCTGACGCAACTCTTCTGCATTCTGTAATGCGTGCTCGCCTTCGCCAGCGCGTTGCATCCAGTTGGGGCCGACCCGGTCACCGGCTTGAGTGATTAAAATCTCATGTGCTGCTAACCCACCGCGTGCCGTCAAGGCCTCCGCCAAACTCGACGCACAACGCACATGCGCCAGCCACGGTGCCAGACTATCACCACCACGCACTTTGGTTAACAAACTGTCACTAGCAGTCTCAGCCTTAACAGCAACACCATCATGGAACGCCAGACCGGCGGCATCCTCGGTACCCACGGTGGGCAATAATTGATCGAGTTCGTCTACTGACAAAGCCGTTAACAAACCGCCCAGCGCAGACTCAACCGCAGTTTCCCAGCCTGCATCAACCCGTAGCTGGTCCAATAATCGGGGCTGTGCTTCCAGCCCCTGATCGGTTAACCATGCGCTCTGCTTGCTGTCTTGTTTACCGGCTGCATTGACCAAGGCTTGCAAGGATGCGACGCGACCTTCCAGCCGTTGCAGCCCAATAGCCCGTTCATGGTTTTGTTTGGTGGTCACTTGCTCTTGCTCACGACTACTGGCCAACTGCTCATTCACTTCGGCTAGTTGGTCTTCAATCTCTTGGCTTTGCGCCGCAGCACTCTCTGCCGCAATGCTCAGCGACTCCAATTCCCCGCCCGCTTCGCCGGCCGCCGCCATCTGTTCGCGTTCTTGCTCTAACCGCTCATGGCGTTGCACGCGTTGCTGTAGCTCACGCTCAAGATGAGTAATACGAGTTTGTTCTACTTCTGCCGAGCGGGTCGGCGCCGCTGCTGCATTGTTATGCGCATCCCAACGGTCCTGCCACTCATCCATCGCCGCTTCAGCCATCTCGTAAGCTTGTGCGGCTTCTTCTGCGGTTGCGGTTAAGCCTTCCAGTTGTGGCTCGAGTTCAGCCAACAAGGCTTCAAGTTCTTCTAAACGGGCGACATCACGCTCTTGGTGACCCCGTAGCTCCCCCACCGCGTGGGTGACTTGTTCCAGCTCTTGAGTTTGTTGTTGCGACATTTGTTGGCGATGTTTGATTTCGCCTTCTAAGCGTGAAATATCGGCACCAACCGCGTAATAACGGCCTTGCACCTCATTAAACGCTTCGTTGGCGCCCGCCTGCTCTTCTCGGTTCTTTTCTAGTTCAGTTTCAACATGTCGCAGCTCAGCAAGCGCGGACTCAACCGCCACCGACTTCTCATTCAAACTCTGCGCGTAACTTTGAATTTCTTGGTTAATTTCTTTGAGGCGCAAACCCATTAGCGTGCCTTTGGCGTCACGCGATTCCGCTTGCAGTTGCTTGTATTTTTCTGCAGCTTTGGCCTGGCGCTTTAACCGTTCCAACTGCTTATCTAGCTCATGCCGCACATCGTCGAGGCGATCTAAGTTTTCACGCGTATGCTTGATTCGGTTCTCGGTTTCTTTACGGCGCTCTTTGTATTTAGAAATACCCGCCGCTTCCTCTAGAAACACCCGCATTTCTTCGGGTTTAGCCTCAATCAGGCGGGAAATGGTGCCCTGCTCAATAATTGCGTAGCTACGCGGCCCTAAGCCGGTACCCAAGAAGATGTCGGTGATATCCCTGCGACGACATTTCGCCCCATTCAGGAAATAATTACTTTGACCCTCTCGCGTCACTTCGCGGCGCACCGCAATTTCGTTAAAACTCGCGTATTGGCCGCCCAAACGCGGGCTGCCTTCATGGTCGGAATTGTCGAATACAAGCTCGACAGAGGCTTTGCTGACCGGCTTCCGGCCACTGGAGCCGTTAAAAATGACATCCGTCATCGAGTCGCCACGCAAGTTTTTAGCCGAGCTTTCGCCCATCACCCAGCGCACCGCATCAATGGTGTTAGATTTGCCGCAACCGTTCGGGCCCAATACGGCCGTTAAATTGCTATTAAATTGCAGTGTGGTGGGGTCAACAAAGGACTTGAAGCCTGCCAGCTTGATCCGAGTGAGTCTCATGCGCGGTTTAGAATTCCAAGCTTTAGGGTTTTACCAAGCTTTATGATTTTAGTTAGTGATCGGTTAGCAATAACGGCCTAGTTTAAATTAAAGTATGCGCCATTGCCGAGCCCTAAGACGACATTTGCCGTCGCCTTAGCCGCTCTATCTTGCCACAGGGCACCGCACAAGGATATTGAACACAATGAGCACCCAGCCAAGCAAAGATCTAGAAACCTTCCCAAACCCACATGCCACGACGGATTACACCATTCGTATTACCATCCCAGAGTTCACCTGCCTGTGCCCGAAAACGGGTCAGCCAGATTTCGCAGAGTTTCTGCTGGAGTACGTGCCCGATCAAAAGTGCGTGGAGTTGAAAGCGCTGAAAATGTACATGTGGAGTTTTCGCGAAGAAGGCGCTTTCCATGAAAAAGTCACCAACGATATCTTGGCCGATTTAGTGGCTGCGACTGAGCCTCGCTTTATGCGCCTAACCGGAACTTTCAACGTGCGTGGTGGTATTTACACCACCGTCGTTGCAGAACACCGTAAAGCCGACTGGCAAGCGCCTACTGCCGTAACGCTGCCCTAACCCAAGCAGCCCAGCCAACGCGGTCACTGAGAGGCTGGACGCAACAAGCACCCGGGAGTTACACCATGAACAATACGATTTCACAGGGGCTTAACGACCTATCTCGCGGTTTTGCGCTAGCCTTTAAGCCGGGCATTCGGCTCTATGTGATTTTGCCACTATTGGTGAACTTCCTGCTCTTTGCCAGTGGCACTGTCTGGCTAGCCGACTACTTTGGCGGTTGGTTGAACGACTTTCTAAGCAAGCTGCCCGAGTGGTTACAATTTTTACGCGGCGTCCTTTGGGCTGTCTTCGTGATCGCTATTTTGCTCACTGCCTACTACGCGTTTACGGTGTTGGCTCGGCTCATCGCTGCGCCGTTTAACTCATTGCTGGCAGAGCGCGTTGAAAAAGAACTACTGGGCTTTAGTGATGTACCTGACGAGCCCATTAGTCGCATGGTCATGCGCAGCATACGGCGTGAGGTTGTTAAATTACTGTATATGCTGCCGCGCTTAGTCGCGGTGCTATTGCTCTCAGCCATACTGTTTATTATTCCCGGCCTAAATGCCCTAATTCCATTTGTATGGTTTTTATTTGGCGCTTGGGTGCTGGCCCTCGAATATCTTGACTACAACGCCGACAACCACGCCTTGAGTTATCGCAACACCCGTCAAATTGCTAAAGCCCAGCGGTCCCGAGCACTGGGTTTGGGTGGCGCCGTTGCCCTGCTAACCAGTGTGCCGTTGGTCAACTTATTTATCATGCCAGTGGCGGTTTGTGCCGGCACAGTGTGGTGGGTAGATAACCGTGAAAAAAAACAGCCTTAAGCCGATACGCTTAAGACCGTTTGCACTCGGTGCCAGCCTATTTGTTGCAGCCCTAGCCACTCACTTAGTGGCCTGTAACCCGCCAGCCAGCTCAACAGCTAAGCAAGACCCGCGCCCCCCTTATATAGATGCTGCGCCTGTCACCGCCAAAGCCAAGCAGGCGATGCCTGTCTATAACGCCAAGGCGCTGACCCAAGCCTGCGAAACCGCCTTGCAACAGGCGCGTCAATCCGCTGCCGCATTGGCCAGCACCGACTTTTCGGCGCAAGCTTCAAACGCTTTCTATGCGGCTTGGGACAGCCAAGGCATGGCCACCGAAGACGTATTGGGGCCAGTCTATTTGCAAGCCTATGTACACCCCGCTGCCGAGGTACGAGAAGCGGGCCAAGCTTGCATCCTCGAGGTTAAAAAATTCCAGACCGAATTGTTTCAAAACCCCGCGCTATATCAGCAAGTACAAAATAATCTCGCCACCAACCCACATCAGCAACCCACCCAACAACTTCGCGAAGATTTGCTACACGCTTTTACCCACAGCGGCGTTACCTTAGCGCCGGCTGAACGCGAAAAAGTCCGTGACATCATTCAGGAAATCGACGCCTTGGCACAGCAGTTCCAAGCCAACCTCCGCGAGCAAAAAAATCAGTTAGTATTCACTGAAGCCGAGGTCTTTGGCTTACCCGATAGTTGGAAGCAACAAACCCGCCAACCAGATGGCAATTACGTGGTTGGTTATGACTACCCACACTATTTCCCTTTTATGCGCAATGCGCAGTCCGCAGCGGCCCGCAAACGGTATTACCAAGCATTTACTACCCGAGGCGGCGCGGAAAACCAAACGCTGTTAGATCAAATTGTCAGTTTGCGGGCACAACTCGCCGACCTGCATGGCGTGGCCAACTTTGCTAGCTTGGCCACCCGCAATAGGATGGCCAAAAACCCGCAAACCGTGCAGCGTTTTTTAGCTGAGGTGGGTAACAGGGTAAAACCACTGGAGCAACGTGATCTTGGCTTGTTGACCGCACTCAAAGCCAAACACACCCAAAACCGCGACGCGACCCTAACGCGCTGGGATTTACCGTTTTACCTAGAGCAGGCTAGGCAGCAGCGCTTTGCCGTTGACCAAGAGGCGCTCAGAGCATATTTCCCCACCGCAGCAACTATTCGATGGGCATTGGCTATCAATGAGCAGTTATTTGGTCTGCGCATACAAGCAGCCGAGGCACCACGCTGGCACTCGGATGTGCATTACTACGATGTCTACGACAACGAAAACGACGACTACCTTGGTGCCATTTATTTAGATTTGTACCCACGCGAAGGCAAATACGAACATGCAGCCGCCTTTTCGGTACGCAGCGGTAGCAGACGCTTACAACGTCGCCCAACCAGCGTGTTAGTCACTAATTTTAATGCCGACGGACTGACCCAGAACGAACTGGAAACCCTGTTACACGAACTTGGCCATGTGTTTCATGGTGTACTGTCGCAAACTTGGTATGGCAGTCATTCTGGCACCGAAGTGAAGCGGGATTTTGTCGAAGCACCGTCTCAAATGCTCGAACTTTGGGCACAACGCTACGAAACGCTAAGCCAAATAAAAAATTATTGTGCGCAATGCCCTGCCGTGAGCGAAACGATGGTTGAGCGTTTAAACGCGGCTCGCCAGTTTGGCCAAGGCAGCTTTTACGCACGGCAGCACCTCTACGCCAGCTTTGACATGGCGCTGGCACAGAACCCTAACCGCTCGGCTCAGTCCTTATGGGCAGCCATGGAAGCAGCCACCCCGCTAGGGCACCTTGAGGGCACACAGTTCCCCGGCACCTTTGCCCATATCGTGGGCGGCTATGCCGCTGGCTACTACGGTTATTTATGGTCTGAGGTACTGGCCAAGGATATGCAGAGCCTGTTCGGTAACCGACTAATGAACTCGGAGCTAGGAAAGCGTTATCGCCGCCACATTCTGGAGCCTGGCGGCGAATTGCCGCCGCAAATACTGGTTCGTAACTTTTTAGGCAGAGAGCCAAACACGGATGCCTTCTTCGCCCAATTTGAGGTGCAATAAGCAGCGGCGTTAAGCACTACGTTGCGGGCGGTCGTGCCTGACCAAACTCTGTTGGTTTAATAGTTGCTCAACCGGGTGACGCTCTGACAAATGGTGGCCCTGCCCATAGGCCACACCCAGCGTGGTGACTTCTTTTAACAAGCTGCCGTTTTCAATACATTCGGCCACCGTGACTAAGCCCATCTCAGAGCCCACTTTGTGGACCGCTTCCACGATGGCGTAGTCGGTTGGCGAGTGCAGCATTTCGCGTACAAATTCGCCGTCAATTTTAAGCACGTCAACCGGCAAGGATTTGAGATAACTAAAACTACTAAAGCCGGTGCCAAAGTCATCTAACGCTAGCGAGCAACCCATTTTTTTCAGCGTTTGTAAAAACCGTTTAGCCTCAGCCATGTTTTGCAGCGCGGCAGTTTCGGTGATTTCAAAGCAGATCAGTTCGGGTTTAATCGCGTAATGGTGGAACAGTTTTCGCAAATTATTGAGGGCGGCTTCTGAGCCAATGGTGTGGCCCGATAAATTGATCGCAATTTTATGGCTGGTGCCAGTCATATACTGTTGCAGCGGCGCGATATAGCGAAAGACTGCCTCCACCACATAATGATCCAGCGCTGGCATTAAACCGTAACGCTCTGCTGCCGGAATGAATTGCACGGGCGACACCAAACTGCCATCGATATCGCGAAACGACATTAAGATTTCGATGTATTGGCAGCCGTCATCATTGTCTTGCAGCGGCCAAATATGCTGGCCGAATATTTTTATTCGCTGCTCATTCATAGCGGTGTGTAAGCGAGTTACCCAATCCATATCTGTCGCTTGCCGGCCGCTATCGACGTTATCTTTGGTCCATAGATGAACGCCATTGCGGCCTTGATCTTTCACCACATAACAAGCTGAATCGGCCCGCCCCATTACTAATTCAACGCTGTCTGCCGGGTCGTCAAACATCGCCACACCAAAGCTCGCGCTCACGGGGTAATGTTTACCGCCCCGGTCGAAGTGAATATTGGAAACCGCATCACAAACTTGTTGAGTACGGTGTTCCGCATCGCGCCGCAGACAATCTTGCAACAGAATTGCAAACTCATCGCCGCCAATTCGCGCCACCACATCGCCGTCGCGCACGCTACTCTCCAGCGTATTCGCAATTTCTATTAACAACTCATCGCCAGCACGGTGCCCGGCAGTGTCGTTCACGACTTTGAACTGATCGAGATCCACCAGCACTAACGCATGACTACCACCAACGCGACCCAGCCGCTCATGCAAAGTACGCAACTGCTCATCAAAAGCCGAGCGGTTTAGAACTGAGGTCAGCGGGTCGGTATAAGCACGGCGGCGCAGCTCTTCTTCCAACTCACGGCGTTCAGTAATGTCTCGCAATAACAACACATAGCCGCTCTCTAACGCTTTAGAAGCCAGCTGGCGGAGGTGTTGATTTTCTTCCATTTCGGAAAACGGCTTTTTCAGGCTAGCGATGGATACGTCAAACACGAGCTCTCGCTCGCCATGAACAAAGCTGTAAACATTCTGACCTTGCTGCACTAGGCTATGGAAATCCATCACCGGCACGCCCAATTTGTTACGCAAGGGCAACACCGCCAGCACCGGATGCCCCACTGGGCTATCTAACGTAAACAATTCGCGTGCATTGCTGTTGGCGTAAACCACTTCGCCCTTCGCGGTCAGCGTGATAACTGCATCTCTGATGGAGCGCAGCGAACTTTCTAGGGTTTGCTGCCGCGTGGCCAGTTCCAATGCTTGGTGATGGCGTTCGGTCACGTCGCGCGACACACTCACCATCCTAACCGGATGCCCAGGGGAAGAAGGCAAGCGACGCAACGATGCTTCTATCCAAATTTCGCGGCCGTCTTTATGCAAAATACGGTATTCGCCTAGCAGCCTGTCGCCGGTGCGCATAGCCTTTTCAAACAGGGGTTTCAATACCGTATTTCGATCATCCGGGTGAGCCAGTTCCAGCGGATGTTTTTTTAACAACTCTCGAATGCTGTAACCAGAAATTTCGGTCGCAATATGATTGATATAAAGGTTATAGCCATCACTATCGTGCATAGCGATGATGTCAGTGCTGTTCTCAGCCAGCAGCTCCAAACGTTCTTGGTTACGCGAGATTTTTTTGTTTAAGTGCTCCAGATCGCGCGCCTGCTTTTTCAACAACGCATGGCTTTTAGACTCTTCATAATCTAGGTACACATAGCGCAAGACCATGCTGCGCATCGTGACCACAACGCGCCGTAAGAAAAATGAGAAACCAAAATGCGCCACAATTACCAAGGCGACAGCAGGGTCACGAACGGCAATCAGTGCACCTAGTAAGACAATGCCTGAGGGCACGATGACTAGCGTATAACCGTGCCGCACTAAGCTGGTGAGCGATGCCCAAATGCTAAAAATAAAATAGATAGCCAGCACTTCTAAGCTGTCTTGGACGGCAAAAGAAGGCTGATATAAAAGCAGCAACGGCAACGCCCAAATACTGCCTGACACCACTCGATAAAGCCTGAATTGATTAAAGCCGCGGTCTAATTCGACCTCGCTGAGGCGGCGATCAACCATGTGGCGTTCAACAAGGTAGTTCACCGTGGCGCATGCCACCACCGCCAACCACCAAGCAAAGGCGATTGCAAACGGCACATACTGAGCCCCATAGAGCGCCGCCAGAGTGCCGCCACTGACTTGCATGATCAAGTCGACGCCCAAGATGACGGTATTCACTTTATTTAGCGAATGTTTGACCCAGTGGCTGCGTTGCATTACTGCCAACTTGTTACCCATTTAAGCTCTAGCGAACCACTGCATTATGGCTACCTCGAGCCGGAATAACTAGCTACACTTTTAGCAAGTCCGATTAGCCGATATGTTGTTGGTACAGTGCCTGCAACCAGGCCACCGAGACTTGTTGGCTATTCGCCAAGTCTGCTGCCCACTCGCCGCCCAACACAGCAGACTTAGCATCCGCGTCACCCAGATGGTTAACCACCAATTGCGCGCCGCTAAAGTCCTCTCGCTCAGTGTAGTCTGACACCGTGACCACAGTTGGCACCCCGACCGTACGCGCTGCTTTCAAACCGACATAAGAATCTTCAAACGCCAAACATTCATTTGCTGGCAAGCCAAGTCGCTGCAGGGCAATTTGGTAGGCATCGGGAGCGGGTTTCTTGCGCTTTAGGTCGCGACCACAGACCACCACATCAAATACCTGCTCTGGCGGGCGCTGAAAAAACTGCTGGGTTAAGGCCGTTAAGCTGGTAATACTGCAGTTGGTAGCAACCGCCAGTTTCAGCCCAGCATCCCAGCTCTCTTGGCTAAAAATACGCGCAATACCTGGGCGAATTTTCACATCCCCCATCCCCACGCGTTGCTTAAAATGCCGCGCTTTAACCTCGTGAATTTGATCAATCAGATCTTTACGACCGCGGGTCGTTTCATTGCGGTAATAACGTATGTAGGCCTCAAGGCGTTCACGACCGCCCCCGACGGCCAGCAAGTCACCGTATAGGGCTTCATCCCAAAACCAATCGAGACCTAACTCATAGAACGCGTCGTTAAACGCCATCCGGTGGCCATAGCGTTCAGTTTCTGCCAGTGTGCCGTCTACATCAAAGATAAGCGCGCGTAAGGTCATGCTAGTTACAACAACCTATTACAAAAAATTAAAACAAGCCTCACACAAATTGCGCTAAGTGCTTGCTGGTCAATAAAAACCACAGTGTAATAAAGCTTATGACCGAATGCAGCCCCCACACGCCCACCGCGCCCAATCAAGCCAACAATGGTTACGTTGGCCGTTTTGCCCCTTCTCCGACAGGGCCCTTGCACTATGGGTCCTTGTTTACGGCGATTGCGAGCTATCTACATGCGCGCCAACATAACGGCCAATGGCTGATTCGGATTGAAGATTTAGATCCGCCACGAGAACAACCAGGCGCGAGCGAAGACATTATTCGCACGCTCGCCAACTGGGGAATGGAATCTGACCAGACCATTTGGTTTCAGAGTGAACGTCTTAGCCACTACGACCAACAGATAGACGCACTACTAGCGCAGGGCCAGGCCTATCGCTGCTATTGCTCACGCAAACAGATCGCCGCCGCCGGACTTAGCGGGCCTGAGGGCTGGCGCTATAACGGCCATTGCCGAGACCTCTCGGGTGATCCAGCTCAACAACACAGTATTCGGTTTGACTGCCGCGGACAGGATGTCGAGTTTAAAGACGAGCTGCAGGGCACTATTCGGGAAAACCCGGCCGATTTATACGGCGACTTTCCCATTAAACGGGCCGATGGCTACATTGCCTATCAACTGGCGGTGGTAATGGATGATGCGGCTCAAGGGGTTAGTCATATCGTGAGAGGCATCGATTTACTCAGTTCCACCAGTCGCCAAATTCGTTTACAACAAGCACTGCAGCTGCCTCAGCCTCAATATTGTCATTTGCCAGTTATCGTCAACGCAGAGGGTCAAAAGCTCAGTAAGCAAACCTTTGCTAAAGCCGTGCCACCTTGCTACTCGCCCAAGCTCATGAGCAGGCTACTCAGCCAGCTCGGGCTGAAAGTACCAACTGAACTCGCACAGGCATCAGCCAACGCGCTGCTGCAATGGGCCACGGAACATTGGCAACCCAGTTCACTCAAGCAACAACAAACGCTTAAAAACCCGGGCTAACGAATCAGATAAATACGAGCTGGCCGCAAACCGCACCACGGCCGCACCGACACAAAGCTTCATTTACGTTACCGCTATGGTTACACTAGCCGAATGTTGCATAGCATCATTTTGGTGCTACCCTTTGGCGCTACCCAGAAGCACTAACTAGATGCACTAACTAGATGCACTAACTAGATGCGCCAAAAATACAAACTACAAAACAACCACATAGCCAACATTAAGGTTTACTAATGCCAGAGATCGTTATTGTCAGCGCCTGCCGTACCGCCATTGGTAGCTTTGGCGGCAGCCTTGCAACCGTATCGGCCGTCGACCTCGGTGCTGCCGTAATTGCTACCGCAGTGCAACGTGCCGGCATTAACCCCAGCGATATTGATGAAGTGATTATGGGTCAGGTGCTGACCGCTGGTGCGGGGCAAAACCCTGCACGCCAAGCCAGCATTAAAGCCGGCTTACCCAACCAAGTCCCCGCCATGACTATCAACAAAGTCTGTGGCAGCGGCTTAAAAGCCGTACATTTGGCCGCGCAAGCCATTGCCTGCGGTGACGCAGAAATTGTGGTGGCAGGCGGCCAAGAAAACATGAGCCAATCGGCACACGTGCTACCTCGTTCACGCGATGGCCAACGCATGGGCAACTGGGCATTAGAAGACAGCATGATTAAAGACGGACTGTGGGACGCCTTTAATAACTACCACATGGGCCAAACTGCCGAAAACTTGGCGGAAAAATACGATCTGTCCCGTTCGGAACAAGATGCCTTTGCCGCTGGCTCACAACAAAAAGCCGAGGCCGCCCAGAACGATGATCGTTTTGCTGAGGAAATTACCGCGGTAGAAATCCCACAACGCAAAGGCGACCCCATCGTATTTGAACGCGATGAGTACCCACGCGCAGGCACGACCGCTGAGGGCTTGTCAGGCCTACGCCCTGCCTTTGTAAAAGACGGTACGGTAACCGCAGCCAACGCCTCTGGGCTTAACGATGGTGCCGCTGCAGTCGTGGTGATGAGCGCTACCAAAGCCGCTGAATTGGGCCTAGAACCACTAGCGAAGATCTCAGCTTGGGCCAACGCTGGCGTTGACCCCGCCATTATGGGTATCGGTCCCGTTCCCGCTACCCAACGCTGCTTAAGCAAAGCAGGCTGGGAATTATCTGAAATTGACCTTATAGAAGCGAATGAAGCGTTCGCCGCCCAATCACTATCGGTTGGGAAAGAGTTAGGCTGGGATGCTGACAAAGTTAACGTGAATGGCGGCGCGATTGCCTTAGGCCACCCTATCGGGGCCTCAGGTACCCGAATTCTGGTGACTTTGTTGTTTGAAATGAAACGCCGCAACGCGAATAAAGGATTAGCGACGCTCTGTATCGGCGGTGGCCAAGGAGTTGCGCTGGCAGTAGAGCGCCCGTAACCAAACGGCCTTAACTCATTAACCTGTTGGCTAGGGCTTAAAGCATAGATTTAACATTTAACCGACTATGATTACTAACAACAAAAATGATATTGATCGTCCAGAACCGCGGTTAATTAAAAAGTATCCGAACCGCCGTCTATACGACACTGAAATTAGTCGCTACATCACGCTCGACGAAGTTCGCGATTTGGTGATGCAAGGCCAAGAGTTCAAAGTGGTGGATAAAAAGACCGGCAAAGATATCACTCGGTCTATTCTGTTGCAGGTAATCGCTGAACAAGAAGAAGGTAGTGATCCGGTATTCAGTACCGATTACCTATCTAACGTCATCCGCTTTTACGGAGACAGCTTACAAAACTCGATGAGTGACTACCTAGAACATTCGATGCAAAACTTCGTGGAGCAACAAGCTCAGATTCGCGAAAAACTTAAGTCGCTGGTAGGCAACAACCCCATTGAATCGATTCGTGACATGGCGCGCCAAAATCGCAAAAAGCTAAAATCGATTCGCCAAGAAATCATTGAAGAAATCGACAAGCTTACTCGACGCTCAGACGATTAACCCTTCCCCCGCCAGCACTTTCACCCCCTCAGCAAGGCTTTAATCAGCCTATAAGTCATTGATTGCAATATTTTATATTGCATCGCACAAAATATTTACTCGTTTTGCTTGACAGCACACCCCTCGCTTACCTATGATGCACTGCAACAAATGCTGCAGCGCACAAAACGTAGCGAACAGCACAACACCTAATCCCCCAGGGAGAATAAAAATGGCTGACATCAAAGCACAACTTGCAGAAGTACAAAAACAAGCTGAAACCGTAGTAGCTGACGTTCAAGCGAAAGCGGGCAAAGTCGTTGAAGTAGCTCAGAATGCTGCTAACGACGCAGTTGCTCTAGGCAGCAAAGCTGCTGGCGACCTAACCGTTGTTGCTAACAAGCAAATCGAAGCGCTTAAAGCTGAAGGTTCTGTACAAGACAAGCTTAACGCTCAAAAAACTATCGCTGCTGAGTACCCAACTCAACTGAAAGCTGTTGCTAACAGCGCTGTTGAATTGGCTACCAAAGTAGCTGACAACCTGAAAGCTGCCGTAGCTTAACTGGTTGAGGTTTTGTAGGCCCAGCAAGGACGCCGGGCCTGCAGAACTACCAAGACTAGGTTAGCCCGCTAATTTAGCCTTGGTAGTTTTGCACTACCAAAGTGTCTCCTCCAAGAAAGGCAGCACGCCTTTCGACGCACTTACCCCCGCATTTTTTGTGGGGGTTTTTTTTTGCCCAAAATTTAGTGCCCCACTGCCACCCCAGCTAGCGATCCGATCACCAACAGTTCCGGGGCGTTTTGTTGCCAAAATTATCTAGCGTTAACACTAGACAAGCCGAGTCGTCGGTTTGCGCACCTTGTGCATTTGCCGTAATGGTGAACTCATCATTATTCGGGCTAGCCACGGTAATACTGTAGCGCCCATTGCCACTGGTAAAGGCAGCTTTAGCCTCATACGCACGGGTCAGACTAAATGTATTTTCCTGTGCAGCAGCCTCAGCGTAAATCTCCGCCTGGGTATCTTTACGGTGGCTTTTTAACACCTGAGTTTGATAACTCGGGAGCGCGAACGTAGTAAGAATGCCTATCACCACAACCACAATCATGATCTCAGTCAAGGTCATACCTTGCTGGCGGCTGGCATCGGGGCGGCAATACACGGTCATTTTGTTAGCAGTCTCCTTCAACCTTAATGTCGCTCGGGCTTAGCGTAACTGACGCCATGTGGCGCGCGAGCGCTCAAACCCACTGGGGTTCACGATCGTGCGTTCAATTGACCCGTCCGCGCCCTGATTGAGGTGAATTTCATGCCCGCTATCCGTAATTAGAATAGTCGGAACAGGGTTATAAGTGCCGTCAGAAAAGCGTGCTGCTGGTGTAAACACGTTACCGCTACCGTCGGTATATAGATCCGCTCCGCTCAGTCCACCGTCACCATTTAAATCAAAAGGTGGGGCCGCTAATGGCGACCCGTCTTTGGCATCTAACTCAAACAGCCAATTATTAATCTCCGGCGTACATACGCTCTCTTGTGGGCTCGTGGTCGCAATAATGAGTCGGCCATTACGCAGCACCGGATCAGCTACCACGCGCTCACCTTGATTGTCAGCATTAGCTACCTCGTTAGCATTCTGGCCCTCTGCTAAGTCCATATACCACCCATACTGGGTACTCCAATCGATGGGGCCGTCGGCAAAGCCGTCTTGATCGCCATCAAAGCTATCGTCGCTGACTAATCGAATGGTGGCGCTTTCGCGCGTACCATCAAGATCCGTGTCGATTTGTACACTAACACTATCGGTAATAAAACGACGCAAATACAGCGATTTGTCGTTAGTCGGTAGTGGCGTTCCATCGTGTTTATCCCATACCGCATAAATGCTCTGGGTATATTGGATATCACTGCTGCTATCCGCTTCTAACAACTCACCCGTGCCGAAGATAACTAACTGTCCTTCACGAACCGGGTAGTCTGGATGCAACATCACCACCGGCTCAGAGGTAATCGGCTGAGGTACGCCGCTAAAGTTAGTTGCTTGGAACAAGGCAATGGGATCGCCACCGCTGCTGTGCGCAAAATCCCAATTACTGGTATTGCCATCGGTGATATCGATTTTCCATAAATTGCCGACTAAGTCACCGCCGTAAACGTAATCTACGGTTAGATCATTTTCCAAATCGACCACCGCGGTCGTCGCCATAGCGTTTGGCACGGAAGTGGGTAAGGTGATACTACTCAGCAAGGAACTGGCATCACTGGTTAGGTCTGGCAACGTGATATTAATCCCCGGTGTGAGCAACACTTGCCCCAGGTCTAAGAAGGCTCCCACTTCCGTGTCGAATTCTTTGACTAAAATGCCGGTTTCTAAATCAATTGCAAACGCATAGGCATTGCCCGTTAGGCTAAAGGCCAACGGTGCGGCGGCTTGCAATGAGGTGGCTGCATCCTGGATCCCTAGATCCACTTCGGTGTTGTTATAACCGTTGCCTATTACTACAGCCCAGTCACCACTGCCATCGGCATCACCACCGTAACCAAAATCAGCCCCCGTATGCACAATATTAGGCTGCGCCAAGGTGTAACCCAGCCCTGAATGACCCCGCTCTTCATTGCTCTGGATAATCAGATCAAGCAGCGGCTCCACGATACTTTCACCTAAAAAGTCCTCAATTAAGAAACTTAGGTCAAAGCCACCCACAATGCCTAAATTGCAGAGGCCGAATAAAGCGTCACACAGCAAATCCTGCAGCGCATCATTGACGGTTTGTTTGACCTGGGCGGTTAGTGGTCCCGCGTCAGTAAACTCCCACAACACCAGCTCATCCGCATTGTTTTCGGTGAATTTACCGGCAACATAATTGCCATTGCTGTCGTAGCTCCCTGGCTCGGTGACATCGAGGGCAAAAAGGCCCTGTCCGCCACGGCCCAGCGTGCCGACTAAAATGCTCCGCCAACAAGCGTCTGCTGTTGGGCAGCCGGGATAGCGGCCGAACACATCCACTACGCTAATTTGACCATCGACGTAAGCCCGAGGAATGAAATCCGGGTCCGTAAACTCTTTTAACTCAGAGATAATTTGCGAGGGTACATAGGCAATTCGCTCTTCACCGGTTAAGGCATCAAAACCGTGCAACATACCGTCGTTACCACCCACATAAACCATGCCAGCGCGGTTAGCATTAGCCGCCGCAAACACGTTGTAGCTTTGTGCTGCTACGCCATTCGGGTTTTCAAACTCATCGGGATAATCAAAGCTAGGCGGCCCCACATAAACTGGGTTGCTGGAGAAAATGGGCCCAAGCACGGTATCAAAGCGGTCGCGTAGGCTACCGCCATTCTGTTGCTCATTAGAACGGTCGCCGCGAATATAATTAATCTGATCGTTGGTGATACTGGTGGAAATACCCAAAATATCCAGCAGCCCATCAAGGCCCAAATTCTGTAGTTGTACGAGAATCACATCCAGCAAGGCCGCAACCGGCGCCAACAACAACTCAAGCGCGTCACCAATCAAACCGCCGACCAGTTCACCGATGAAACCCAACCCGAGCACAGAACTCAATACATCGGCCAGATCCGCCGACAAGCCACCCACTAAGGGAATGCTGCCGAAAAAGGTGGTGTCTTCAAGGCTGGCGACGTTAAACACGATGCCGCCACTATCGTAGCCAGTGGCCACATTGGTTTCGCGTCGCGGGTTGTAACTCAGAATGACACGGCCAGACTCACTAGTTAATTGATCTGCTGCACGCCACAAGGGCGTTAAACTGCCGTCGTTCTCGAGCCGATTAGCGATTAAATCACCGGTCCAATTATCAACGTCGTACTCGGTGGTAAAAATTAACGTCTCGCTATTCAATGAGGGGCCAGAAGTGGTGATATTGGCACCCGACAGCGTGCTATTACTAATGCTATTGATGGTGCTAATAATGCTGCTTGGCGTACTGTTCACCAAGCCGTTGATAAAACGGCCGCGGCCATTTTCAACCGCATGCCGTAGCTCGGTGATCAGCCCTGCATATTCAAAGGCATCCGCTGTACTTGGCTCGTAAGGCGCCGAACCCGGCAGGCTAAACAATGGCGTTGGCCAATCACCACTGCCAGCCATAATCTGATCCACATCGCCATTGCCCGGCTCCGAGGCAATCAGAAAGGCGTGGGTATACATCCGCTGGGTGCCGCTAATGCTGGGCTGTAAATCATTCTCGTAACCATCCATGGCTGCGTCAGCGAGCGTGCCAGCAATATTGTCGCCGTAAGGTTCGCCGTCAAATGCCGTATCGTCGTCACTGTCGTGATCCGTTACCGGACTCAGCGTGTTGTGACTCAACACAGCATCACCACGTGACCCGGTTTCGGCGGGATACCCGGCATGGGTGACAGGCAAGGCATGTGCCGTGCTGTAGCCGTCGGTAATCACGACCGTGTTGTTAGCCTGGCATTCGCCACCACTGCCCTCCGCTAGGACAGGACAGGAGTTATCACCCACCACATTAACGTTTTCCAGCACCGGCGAGGCGGCGTAATAGTCCGCATAACGTCCGCTAGCATCACAGCGATAGTAGTTAACGGCATCATTCAACGCCCTACGCAGCGGCGTACCGGTAGCCAATGGCTGCATGCTGTAAAGCTTGTCGAGAATAACTTTTTTGTCGCCTTCATCGGCTGCCCCATCAATGGATACAGCAGCAACGGCAAGACTGTCATTTTGATGAATGGTGGCAAGACCAACGCGCATGTCGTCAATTTCTTCCACCATGGAGGCGGCGATACCTTTAGCCACCAAGTCGCGATTACGGTAGTACTGGAACCAAGTCGCAAAATTAATGAGATCCGGATCCAGCACACTGCGGCCCGTTAAATCGACCTCAGTACCATCCGACTCGTAATACGCCGCCACCTTGAAACGTGTATCGAAAGTAGTCGTTTCGAAGTTCAAGCAAACAATGATGAATAAGGTACAAACGGTTTGCGAGTAAACCTGATGCCGAACCACGTCATAGCTGCCGTCATCCAACTTAACCACGCTGTCAAACTCCTGCAGATCGCGAATATCTATCGTGCCCTCGGCAGGGTCGTAAGGGTCTAGTCGGGTCGCTAACGGATTAGCAAAGCCATAGCTGTTACCGTTAATGTCATCCCCGGGCCATGGCAGATAGGTCACGCTGGGGTCGTAGTAAATCGGGTTAAAACTGTTGGAGCGTAATTTCCAAGCATCTACCAGATCACCTTCTACGGTGATGTTACTTGCTAAGCCCGCGTCATCCCTTACCCAGCTATTGTTATTGACCGAATCGATCAAATAATCGGTAGGCGCCATCTGGGCGCAAAACGGATTTGCTTCTTCATCCGGTAAGCGCAAGGCATTAACGTTGGCGGTGCTGACATCTGCATTACCTCGGCAAGTGCCGTCGGTTTCATTGATAGCGGGCGGCAACGGGAATAACCACGGGTAAATCAAACGGCCATCATCTGTGGCACGCGCCATACCCTGGGCCTGATCAGCACTGCCATCACGACTGCCACCAGTGCCGGTTTTATCTAGCGTGCTGCCATCACGATGGTCCAGCGTGAAACTGGATGACATACTCAGCGAGTCATCCATTAATAGCAGTACGTTTGGCTCCGACTGCGAACCCAAAAACAACGGGCTTTGATCCAGCGAAAACTGACGGTGCGATACCCCAGCTAAATCCAAACTCAGCGCCTGAGCTTGGGATGACAGCAGCAGCAACGGCAACACCCAATTGCCCTTACCGCCGGTGAAAGGATTGAGTTTTGACCAATCCATGATAAACCCCTTGGCGTTAGTAACGCCTGATAAAGGTACTTTGAAGTACCTGCTGTACTTCGACCCGAGAGCCGAAGCCTATCGCCGTAATTTCGTATAAGTACCGCCCCGGTACTCGTCCATGCCCCCGGTTCAAACTGTCCGGGATAAATTTCAGTTCACGAATAATGTAGCGAGGCGGCTCAACAGAGCCTGCTGGCAGGTAGTCCTGCAAACCACCCTCGCCGTCATCAACCTGCCACGTCGAACCATGCAAACGCCATTGGGTGACGTTCATTGCTTTCAGGTTTTCAGCAATGGTATTGGCCGTTGCGGTTAGTACGCCGTTTAGCGTTTCATCATCATTTAGTACGGCAATATCCTTACATTCACCGCTACCGGCCGCCGCGCAGTTTTGCTCATGCGGTAAGGCATTTAGGCTATCAATCCATAACTCGGCCTGGCGCAAAGCCGACTCAGCCGCTTCACGCGCCCGTGTGCGGTCTAGCTCATTACGCGCCATCCGTTCTTCAACAAAGGAAGTCCGTACTGCGGTTGTTCCTACCACCAGCAGAACCAACATCAAAATTAAGGTCACGAGTAAGGCAACACCCTGCTGCTGGGTGCGGCTGTTCGGCAATGAGTGAGCTCGCATAACGTTCCCCTTACCTTGATAAGTTGCGCAGGTTCACTAACTGCGTGTAATCGCGAATTTCAACGGCTGTTTCCGTGCTCGTTAGCCGCTGAGCGCTACGAATCTCAAGCAAATCTGAGGGTGCTCCGGCTTTTACCGATACCACCAACTCCACCGAACGTACCGCAGATAAATCCGGCCCGTCCGAAAAGGTTTGGTATTGATCTACCACGTTATCCCCGTTGGTATCGACCCCTAAACGCACTTGCAGACCCATCACGTCCGCCACCAATTTTTCACGAGAAGACGCTTCAACCGATTGACTACTGCCGTCAGCAGAGCTGGTCCAGCGCGCGTGCCTGCAATAAAGATGGAAACGATCCACCCCATCCTGCTCATTCGTGCTTAAACCGGCATAGTAAGTATCAACTGCATATTCAATGATATATTCCGGCTCGCCGGTGCCGGCATCCACGTTGTGCAACTGATTGATGTCATCGCCAAAACAGTTGCGAATGGTTGCTTCATCTTCGGCCCCTAGTTCTCCACCCTGATACCGCACCGTGATTACATCACTGGTCAGCAAGACATTGGTTTCGGTAATGGTGCTACTGCCCACTCGAATATCAGCCGATGTCACTTCATAACTGCCGCTACTGCCGCCCTCTACCGGGTTCGACAAGGTGCTCAATACTACGGTGCTGTCTTGCCCCGAAATAACAGGATTATTGCTGTCATTAAATTGTTCGGCCGGCAGCGTTTCGGGCACCGTACGAAACCCTGCATTTTTTAGCCCACGGCGCATAAACTGCAGCGCAAAACGACCGTTCTCCTGCTGCCTCGCTTGGGCGATAACGCGATTATGGGCGGCTTTGCTGGAGTTAAAAATTTGATACAGGCCAGCAATCAAAATTAGCGAAATAGTGGAGCCGATCATTAACTCCAACAGGCTCATACCGGATTGAGCGTGACGCCGTTTCATGGTGTTACTTCCAGCACATAACTGGCCTCATTATCACCATCCCGATTTTCATCCCAGCTGATATTGATGGTATAGAGCGCCCCGAACCCGCAAGCCCCAGCACAACTGACTGTGGCTGAACCGCCAGGCAAGTCGTTGCTCACCAATGCGCCCCATGTCACTTTATCTGCCAAACTAATCGCATTAGTTGTGGCCGCACCATCGGCATAACCACCCTGGCGGGCGATATCAATATTGGCCCGCATTCGGTCGGTGAGATCTTGTGCAATTAACCCAGCGCGACCGCGCCAGTCCGCGTTGTAAGTGGCCTTCACGCCGGTCACTTGCATGCTGGCGACACCGAGCAAACCGATACCCACCATCAATAAAGCAATAATCGATTCCAGCAGCGTAACGCCACGCTGGTAATGACGACGGGGCTGGGTTGTCTTGCTGCTAACCATTAGACGTCACAACCTACACCATTGAGAATATTGGCTTGACCAATTCTCGAGACCAAAATCCGACGTGCGGTGCGGATACGTTCGCTGTCAGCGGCCGTGTCTGTGCCCACTAAACAAACCTGCAAGCTACCGGCAATTGAGGTGCCATCCGGCTCAAAGAAAACCCGGCTATTGTGTGGGCTACCATCCGCATCGCGCACCGTAAACAAGCCGTTTATCGGGTCGTAAACCCGAATCAAGGCCTCACCGTTATCAGCTACATTATTCTCGTTGGTGTCTTCGAATACTAACCAACCATCTTCCCAGCCATCGGCTGTGGCGGGGCTGTTAGAGGTGGCGCAACTACAGTGCGCATCGTCACCTAGGTTTGCGTTGGTACAAACGGCGGTTTCGGTCGCCGGCTGTTGCCGCCTACATACGGTTACACGTCGCCCACGCAGCATCGCCTCATCGCGTGCCAACTGATACGTCGCTAAAAAGTCATTCGTAACGGAAACAATTCGGTTGCGTTTTACTAAGCCGTCGAGCGATGGAATCGCCATGGCAGCAAACATTCCAGCCACCGCTATCACTAGCAGTAGCTCGATCATCGTAAACCCTTTTAACCCCTTAATACCCATAAGCTTTTTATGGCATTTAGTACCGTAAATATCCAGTCTTGACCGACCAGATTAGCTTATTTCTAGACAAACGGTCTATTGGCGACAGCAATAGACCCTATCACGATTAGCTTTACTGACTACTGGCAGACTTTTGACCTGCCTTTTGTGCCTCTAAACGCAGTAAATTCTTGGGCACCGAGAACACCACATTCTCTGGCGTGCCGATGACTTCATCAGCCGCTTCCCCACCCCAGGCCTGCAGCTGCTCAATCACCCTTTTTACCAGTACTTCAGGCGCTGATGCGCCCGCTGTTAAACCGACCGTGTTGACCGCGTCAAACCAAGCACGATCTAGATCTTCTGGCCCATCAATTAAATAACCTTTCACGCCCCGCTCTACCGCTATTTCGCGTAAACGGTTGGAATTTGAGCTGTTGCTGGATCCCACCACCAACAACACATCAACGTCTTTCACCAACTGCTTGACCGCATCTTGGCGGTTTTGAGTGGCATAACAAATGTCATCTTTTTTCGGCCCGGAAACACCTGGATAACGCTTACGCAGCTCATCGATAACAACCGATGTGTCATCCACCGACAAAGTCGTTTGAGTTACATAAGCCAAACTGGCCGGGTCTTTTACGTCGAGATCCCAAACATCCGCAGGCGATTCCACCAAATGCATACGGCCACCGCTTTTGGCCTCAAATTGCCCCATCGTGCCTTCAACTTCTGGATGGCCTTTATGGCCAATCAGTACAACGTCGCGGTTTTCACGTGAGTATTTGGTAACTTCGATATGTACTTTGGTTACCAGTGGGCAGGTCGCATCAAATACCTGCAAGCCACGTTCCTTAGCTTCCTGTTGGACCGCCTTGGAAACCCCATGGGCACTAAAAATGACCGTCGCGTCATCTGGCACTTCATCTAGCTCTTCGACAAAAACTGCCCCCATATCACGCAGGCGACTGACTACAAAGCGGTTATGTACCACCTCATGTCGCACATAAATGGGCGCACCCAACGAATCAATCGCGCGCTCCACGATCTCAATCGCACGATCTACGCCAGCACAAAAGCCACGGGGATTAGCTAGCAATATTTGCATATAGCTCTCGAAGTAGTTAGACCAAGAAATCCGCCTAGTGACAAACTAGGCATCGCCTTTTGATTCAGATTCATCCGGCAACTCCCTGAAAGAATCAATAATCAACAAACCGGCACCCGTCACGATCGCAATGTCAGCAATATTAAACGCTGGCCAATGATACGAGCCGAGATGAAAGTCTAAGAAATCGACCACATAACCCAATACCACGCGATCAATCACATTGCCTAATGCACCACCAATGACTAGGCACAAACCAATCGCTAGCATCTGGTTATTTTTTGGCACTAGGCGTAACCAAATCATCACACCTAAGCTTACTGTCACACCCAACACAATGAAAAACCATTGCTGCCAGCCACCGGCATCCGCCAGAAAACTAAATGCGGCACCGGTGTTGTGTAACCGGGTCAAGTTAAACCAACTGGTCACTTCCTGAATGTCGTAAAGCGAAAACTGTTGCCGAATCGCCCCCTTGGTTAACTGATCGGCGACGATCACTAACAAGGAAAGCCATAACCAATACACATTGGTATTTACAATTTTTTTATTGGCTATCGTCATCCGTTTTCCCTCGATCGAAATTCAGTCACCTGACGGCTAGGCGTAATGTCGCTGCTCACCCGAGCCATCTACGTTTTCGACACAGCGGCCACACAGCGTGGGATGCGCAGCGTGCTCACCCACATCGGGACGACGATGCCAACACCGCTCACACTTCTCAGCCTCAGAGGCCGCGACTACTACTTTCACATTACCCTCTCCCACCGCGTTGGCTGGCGCCTCAGCTAGGGGTTTAAGTGTGGCTGCCGAGGTAATAAATACAAATCGCAACTCTTCACCTAGCTGCTGCATGGCTTGCTCAGCATCGCTATCGGCATATAACGTAATGGCAGCATCCAAACTGCCACGAATCGCACCCTCATTACGCGCGGTTTCCAGTGCCTTGCTAACTACCTCACGACTTTCGCGTAGGCTTTGCCAACCAGATAGCCCAACTTTGCCCAACTCGTTAACGGCAGGAATATCCCACCACGTCGCAGCAAATACCGAGCCGTCACGCTCGCCAGGCAAGAAGCTCCAAGCCTCATCCGCGGTAAAGCTTAAGATCGGTGCTAGCCAACACAACATCGCTTCCGCAACATGGTACATCGCGGTTTGACCCGAGCGACGCGCTAATGAATCCGCCTGAAGGGTGTATACCCGGTCTTTCAACACATCAAGATAGAAACCACCCAAATCCACTGAGCAGAACCGATGCACATCTTGGTAAATACTGTGAAATTCGTACCGTTCGTAAGCCGCTTTAACCTTTTCCTGTAGCGCCGCTGCTTCCACCAGCAACCAGCGATCAAGCTCTAACATCTCGGCGGGTTGTACGCGCTGAGTTGCTGGGTCAAAACCGTCAAGGTTCGACAGCAAATAGCGCAGCGTATTACGCATCCGGCGATAAGAGTCTGCCACGCGGTTCAGGATTTCGTCGGATACCGTCATTTCATTGCGGTAGTCCGTCGCAGCCACCCAGAGGCGCATCACATCAGCACCCAGGCTGTTCATCACTTTCTGCGGCGCCACCACATTACCAATTGACTTAGACATCTTCCGACCGTCTTTATCAACGGTAAAGCCATGCGTCAGCACCTCCTTGTAAGGCACCTTGCCCGTCATCGCAACGGAGGTCAGTAACGAAGATTGGAACCAACCACGGTGTTGATCCGAGCCTTCCAAATACAAATCTGCTGGGCGCACTAATTCATCGCGCGCCTCACCCACACAGTGATGGACTACGCCAGAGTCGAACCAGACATCCAGAATATCGGTCACTTTATCGTATTGATCGGCTTCTTCACCCAGCAACTCGGCTGGATCAAGATCGAACCACGCATCAATAGAACCGACTTCAACTTTATCCGCCACTTGGCGCATCAACTCGGCCGAGTTCGGATGCAACTGGCCATCGTCTTTATGGGTAAACAGCGCCACTGGGACGCCCCAAGTACGTTGCCTTGAGATACACCAGTCGGGACGGTTCTCCACCATTCCGTCGATGCGTTCTTGCCCCCATGCTGGCAGCCATGACACCGCTTTAATTTCTTCGCGGGCATCGGCACGCAAATTGGCTGCATCCATACTGATAAACCACTGCGCGGTGGCCCGGAAAATCACCGGTGACTTATGGCGCCAACAATGTGGATAGCTATGTGCAAACTCTTCATGCTTCACCAAGGCACCCGCCTCGGTCAGCAATTCAATGACCTGTGGGTTGGCTTTCAGCACATGAGTGCCGGCCAAATACGGCACGCTATCGGCAAATACACCATCGCCGCGTACACCATGCTCTACCGGCAAGTTGTACTGACGACCCGCGTTATAGTCCTCTACACCATGGCCAGGCGCGGTATGCACCGCACCGGTACCAGCATCTAGGGTGACATGGTCACCCAGAATAATCGGCACTTGGCGAGACTCCAGCGGATGCGTCAGGCTGAGGCCTTCGAGCGCCTGACCTTTACAACGGCCCAGCACCGAATGATCTTCTACACCCCAACGGGCCAACACATCATCCACCAAACCTTCAGCCAGCAATAGCAGCTCAGGCTGCCCACTGAGATTCACTTCAACCAGTTGGTAATCCAGCTCTGCGTTTAACGCAACGGCTTGGTTAGCGGGTAAAGTCCACGGAGTGGTGGTCCAGATCACTACCGAAATTGGCAATCCGGTTTCAATACCTGCGGCGTTAGCAAAGGCCGCGTTATCCGCAGCGGCAAAACGTACATCAATCGCTGGCGAGGTCTTATCTTTGTATTCAACTTCAGCTTCCGCCAAAGCCGAGCGGCAATCAAAACACCAATGCACCGGTTTATGGCCAGCTTGCAGGTGGCCACGATCGATCATCTCAGCAAAAGCACGCAGTTGATTGGCTTCAAACTTAGGATCGAGCGTGAGATACGGCTGCTCCCAATCCGCGAGCACACCAAGGCGAACAAAATCAGCTTTCTGCCGAGCGACTTGCTTGCCCGCGTACTCGCGGCAAGCTTGGCGAAAGCCGGTAGCATCCACCTTGTTGCCTACCCGCCCAATTTTCTTCTCTACCTGCTGCTCAATGGGCAAACCGTGGCAATCCCAGCCCGGTACATAAGGCGCGTCAAACCCACTAATAGTCTTCGATTTAACAATAATATCCTTGAGGATTTTGTTAACCGCATGACCAATGTGAATATCGCCATTGGCGTACGGCGGGCCGTCTTGCAAAACAAATTTCGGCTGGCCGGTGCGCGCTTGGCGTAGTTGTTGGTATAAACCTTCCTCTTGCCAACGCTTGACCGTATTCGGCTCACGTTGAGCCAAGTTGGCTTTCATGGGAAATGCCGTTTTGGGCAGGTTTAGTGTCTTTTTATAGTCACTCACGCTCGTTATCAATCCAAATTCTGTAAATGAGAGCTATTGCTACGCCAATAGTTGGCGCGCTTTGGCTACGTCTGCTGCAATCGCAGCGGTTAACGCCTCTAATCCATCAAACCGTTTTTCAGGGCGAATATAGTCTACAAATTCAACCCGCAAACGCTGGCCGTATAAGTAGCCCTGCCAGTCCAGCAAATACACTTCCAAGCGTTCTTCAACGCCATTCACTGCCGGACGAGTACCTACATTAGCGACGCCATTAAGCGGCGTATCTTCAACACCGTACACTTTGACGGTAAACACACCCGCCACCGGCGCTTTGACCCGGTTCAGACGAATATTGGCGGTAGGAAAACCCAATTGCCGCCCGAGTTTGTCACCATGCATCACTCGGCCTTCGATACTGTAGGGCCGACCCAGCAAACGAGCTGCATAAGCGAGATCACCTTTTTTCAAGCAATCACGCACCATGGTCGAGCTAATACGTTGTTGGTCAGCCTCAACCGTCGTGGTATCTAATACCTCAAAGCCTTTGCTAGCACTGAGTTGTCGCAATAACTCGACATCACCTTGACGAGCTGCGCCGAACCGAAAGTCATCGCCGACCACCACCGCCTTAGCATGCAGACCTTGTCGTAAAAACTGTTCAACAAAGCCTTCGGCCGACAAACTCGCAAAAGCCGCATCAAACCGCTGCACCAACATATAGTCCACGCCTAGCGCAGCCAACAACTGTGCTTTTTCTCGCAGATTTGTCAGTCGCGCGGGCGCCGTTTCCAATTTAAAAAATTCGCGCGGCGTCGGCTCAAAACAAACCACCACTAGCGGCAAGCCCATCGACTCAGCCTGCTGACGCAAACTCGCCAACACCGCTTGATGACCTTGATGTACGCCATCGTAGTTACCTAGCGTAACTACGCAGCCATCACTAAATTTTGGCGCTCGGGCTACACCCCGGATAAGTTTCATGATGGCTTTCGTGTTCGCTTATCGTTTTCAGCGATTCGTGGCATTAAGACAGGCGGTAAAACAGTTAGTAAAAACTCGCGCCATTATACGGCGCAGCGTGCGCTAACGCAGCATTAACTGCCTCGGCCGTAAACCCAGCAGCAACAAAGCCAGCAAATAAACGACAACCCCGGTAGCGATCAGTTGCACCAACATCGTTACACGTTGCGCCAAGGCCGCCTCTAGCCACCAACTCAACGCCGGATTACACCATAGCAACAGGCCGGCCATCGCAGCCGCGGCAGCCAACATGCGGAGCGAAAAGAGCCACCACCCTGCCTGTGGCTGGTAAATACCCTGCCGCCGCAAGCCGCGGAACAGTAGCGCTGCGTTAACAAATGCACCAGTAATAGTGGCTAACGCTAAGCCCGCATGCGGCGCGACGAAATCCAACATCACCATGGGCACTACAAACAGGACGTTCAAGACCATATTGGTCAGCAGCGCTGCAACCCCGTATTTCACCGGAGTTCGAGTATCTTGGCGAGCGAAATACCCTGGCACCAATACTTTCACCAGCGAAAAACCCAGCAAGCCAAAACCATAAGCCCAGAGCGACCACTGCGCCATTTCCACGTCTCGCCCGGTAAACTCACCGTACTGAAACAAAGTCGATAGCATTGGCCCCGCCAACAAAACCAAACCAACCGATGCCGGCAGCACAATTAGCAAACACAGCCGCAAGGCCCAATCCAACTTAGCACTAAAAGCCGCTGGATCAGCACTGGCATGGTCACGAGACAAACTGGGCAAAATGACCGTACTTAAGGCAATCGCAAACATCCCCAGCGGGAATTCCATTAGGCGATCAGAGAAGTACAGCCAACTCACGCTGCCCGCCACCAGAAACGACGCCATGATGGTGTCGAATAGCAAACTAATCTGCGCGACCGAAGAACCAAAAATGGCAGGCAACATTAACTTAACAATGCGCTGTACACCCTCGCTGCGCCAAGCCCACTGGGGCCGCGGCAGCAAGCCTAGGCGCGCCAACGCCGGCAACTGAATCGCAAGCTGCACAGCACCGGCGATCAATACGCCCACTGCTAACGCGATCACCGGTTCCGAAAAACTGGGCGCCAACCACAGCGCCGCCGCAATCAAACACAAATTCAACATCACCGGGGTAAAAGCCGGCACTGCAAAGCGACCAAAAGCGTTTAGTGCGCCACCCGCCAAGGCAACCAAGGAAATAAACAAAATATAAGGAAAGGTGTAGCGCAGCATCTCCGCCGCCAAACCAAAGCGCTCCGGCTCGTCACTAAAACCGGGCGCAAACAGCCACACCAATCCCGGCGCGAAAACCACACCCACAATCGACACCAGCTGCAAAATGGCAAATAAAGTGCCCGCGGTTTCTGCCATTAACTGGCGCACCTGGCTTGGCTCACGTTCGCTGCGGTATTCACTCAACACCGGCACAAATGCCTGCGAAAATGCCCCTTCGGCAAATAGGCGACGCAAGAAATTAGGAATTTTAAAGGCAACAAAAAAGGCATCCATCGCCGCGCCAGCGCCGAATACCGTGGCCAGCACCATGTCGCGCACAAAGCCCATCACACGAGATAATAATGTCATTCCACTAACAACGGCGGTGGACCGGGCAAGCTCTTTGCTCATAAAACCTTAACGCTATTACTTAAAACAGAGGGACTCAGTAGTAGCGCGCAGCATACGTGCCCGTCGATGTGATTGACAAGCGGGGCCAAAATCAGCATACTCGCGCGCCTGAATTTCCTGGCTCGGTGCTTTCTCACGGCATCGGGCGTATTGAACCATATTTTGGAGAATGTGGCAGTGGCCAATATTGCATCCGCTAAGAAGCGTGCACGTACTTCTGAGCTTCGCCGTCAGCGTAACGCAGGCGCTCGTTCAATGATGCGCACCTATGTTAAAAAAGTTCGTGAAGCGGTAGACGCTGGCGAGAAAGAAGCTGCGCAGCAAGCCTACGTGAAAGCGACCTCTATTGTGGATAAAGCAGTAGACAAAGGTCTGATTCACAAGAACAAGGCTGCTCGCATCAAGTCTCGTTTGAACAAAGCCATTGTGGGCTTGGCTGCGTAAGCACCTAGCCCCAATGCAGAAAGAACCGGCTTTTTAGCCGGTTTTTTTGTGCCCCTAATAAAAGTCCGGACATTCAGGGAACCCGTCGAGGGAATGACTCCTCTGTAATCTATACCTTTACTCACCCTCTCCAACCACCTCCGAGGCAAACCATGGGAACCGCACTCACTATCGTTGTTATGTATAGCCTGTCTGTTTTTGTTGTTCGCGTTGGGACAGTCGGCTTACGCCTAACAGGTTTAAGCGCCGATGTTGCCAAATTCCAAGCGCTATCTGCATTCAGCGGCACCGGCTTCACAACTCGAGAGTCTGAGTTAATTGTTAATTACCCGGTACGTAGAAAAATCCTTAGCTACTTAATGATATTGGGCAACTTGGGGTTAACCGCGATACTCGCAACGGTGGTGGTAGGTTTTGTTAGCACGGACGGACAGCTGGATACCATCTTGGTACAGCTCGTTTGGATCATCAGCAGCTTACTGGTGATCTGGTTTGTCATGCTGAATTCAACCGCCGACCGAATCATGTGCAAGCTCATTCACAAGGTACTGATATCAACCACAGAACTCGGGCAGCTCTCATATACTCGACTAACCCAGCTAGACGATAACTGGGAAATTGGCGAGCACAAAGTCGCTCACGGCGCACTCACTAACAATCACATCAGCATCAAAACCATACTAGAGTGCCTACCAAAAGGGCGACTAATCTATGTGCGCAACGCTTCCGGCACCGAACACACCCCCACAAGCGACTATATTGTTACCGAAGGTGACACCTTAATTATTCTGGCACCACGCAGCGAACAGCAAGAGTTACACGAACACATACAAGCAGCGGCCTAGCCTCATAGTACGTCACAGAGAATCAAGCGGCAGCAGATTGTTGCGCGCTAGGTAATGCTGCAAAATGCTCCGAAAACAATAACAAACCCAGGAGCAACGCATGCGAATCGTCACCATCCTCAGTGCTATCGTGATTGGGGGCTTGATACTTGGCGCAGCTTGGCTATATAGCGCAGATGACCAGTGGGAAGTACAGCACCAAATTACCATTGATGCGCCCGCCAGCGAAATCTATCCCCTGCTTGCCTCCCTCAAGGCCCTGCCAAGTTGGTCAGCTTGGAATACCGACTTTATCCCCACACTACAAAGCCGGTACAGCGGTGCCGACAGTGGCGTTGGCGCTTCCGAATATTGGTCTTATGACGGCAGCAGCGGCAGCACGGTAATTACCGAGGCTGAGCCGAATAAACGCGTAGCTTACAAAGTGATTGATAGCTCAGGGTATTTTGTTGCCAACGGCTATTATGAACTTAAGGAAACCGCTAACGGCACGCAGATCAATTGGGTTTATGGCGGCGACACCCAGGGCAACTTAATCATGAAGCTGATTATGTTATCGGTAAAACCACAAATTGATGAAGGCAACCGCTGGAGCTTAGAAAACCTACAACAAATCATGCAAACCCAGTCCTAGCTTCTTAACCGGTTTTGCGTTGCGGGCTAGAGGTATAACCGCGTACCCAATGATTCTTTAGCCGCAATACGACTAATAACATTATCAACGGCGCCGCCGGCAATTACCGTATCGGCGCCGGCTTCGGCTGCACGAGCTGCAGCCAACACCTTAGTGCGCATACCACCGCGACCTAGGGCACCCGAGCCACCCCCGGCCATTTCCAACAAATGTGGATCATTTAAGCGGGCTTCTGGTAACAAAGTAGCGCTAGGGTTAACGCGAGGATCAGCACTATACAAACCGTCCTGATCCGTCAGAATCACTAAACGCTCAGCGCCCACCAACTCCACAACTAGCGAACCTAAAGTATCGTTATCACCCAAGCGTAATTCTTCGACTGCCACGGTGTCATTCTCATTCACCACAGGCACCACGCCCAAGGCCAGCAACTCTTTTAGAGTCGAACGCGCATTTTCATAACGCTGCTGGTTGGCTACATCTTCATGGGTTAGCAACACCTGAGCCGTCAACACCTCGGCGCCGTTAAAACACTGTTGCCAAGTTTCCACCAAGCTCATTTGCCCGACCGCAGCAGCGGCCTGAATTTGATGCATATTTTCTGGTCGTGTCGACCAACCTAGCTTCGCCAAGCCTGCAGCCACGGCACCCGAAGAAACCAACACCACATCAATGCCTTGGGCGCGCAGTTCAATACACTGATTAGCCCATGCCTGCATCGCAGCCACGTCGAGGCCCGCCCCGTTTCGGGTCAGTAATGAACTACCAATTTTAATTACCCAACAACGCTTCATGGTGGTGTTTCCTACGCCACAGCCTTAGCTGTCTTCCCAATCATCTTCCCAATAATCATCGTCAGCCGACTGATCAGCAGACTCGTTAGTCTTGGGCGCTTGATACTTTTCATCCCAATCCTTGTCCCAATCATCATCTGGATTGGCATCGTCTTCCTGCCAATCAATTTTGCCACGCGGATGTTCTTCCATGTAATCGGCAATTTCTTTACAGAGCTGCTGGGTACCTTCACCGTTGATAGCCGACACCGCAAACCATTTGCCCTGCCAGCCCAGTTGCGATACGAGCTCTTCGGCCCAGCCTTGACGTTCTTCTTCGGGCAGCTGATCAAGCTTGTTAAACACCAGCCAGCGCTCACGCTGAGCCAGGCCTTCATCAAAGCGTTCTAGCTCTTTAATAATGGTCCGAGCGTCTTCGACCGGATCATGCTGCGGATCAAACGGCACGGCATCCACCAAATGCAACAGCAAACGGGTGCGCTGAAGATGCTTTAGAAAACGCACACCCAAGCCTGCGCCGTCAGCCGCACCTTCGATCAAACCCGGCACATCGGCAATCACAAAGCTATTACCGCCACCCATACCGACCACGCCCAGATTGGGATACAGCGTGGTAAAGGGGTAGTCTGCCACTCGTGGGCGCGCCCGTGACACGGAACGAATCAGCGTCGATTTACCCGCATTAGGCATGCCAAGCAAACCCACATCGGCCAATAGCCGTAGCTCTAACTTAATTAAGCGCTCTTCACCTGGCGTGCCCGGCGTAGACTGACGCGGGGCTCGGTTAGTACTGCTCTTAAAATGCACATTACCGATGCCACCCTCTCCGCCTTGTGCAACCTTCAGGCGTTGACCGTGCTCGGTGATATCGCCCACCATCTCAGTGGTGTCTAGGTCAATGGCGACGGTACCCACCGGCACCTTAATCACCAGATCATCGCCAGCTGCGCCATACATCTGCTTACCCATACCGGCCTCACCAGAATGGGCCGAATAGGTTCGGTTATGGCGCAAGTCAATCAGCGTATTTAAGGCTTCATCCGCCTCAAGATAAACACAGCCGCCATTACCGCCGTCGCCACCATCCGGGCCACCGAGCGGCACGTATTTCTCACGCCGGAAACTAACGGCACCCTTGCCACCGTTACCAGCGCGAACGCGGATTTGTACTTCATCTACAAACTTCATCTAATACGACCTAGTGAGAAGCAGAAACAAAAAAGGCCCCGTGTCGGAGCCTTTTTTGAATGCGTCGGAGTAGTGTTACTCAGCGATCGGCTCAATGCGCACATATTTACGCATTAACGGGCCCTTACGCTCAAATACTACCTTACCGTCTGCTTTGGCAAACAGAGTGTGGTCACGACCAATACCTACATTCTCACCAGGGTGAGTCGCGGTGCCGCGTTGACGGATAATAATGCTACCTGCGTTTACTACTTGGCCGCCGAAACGCTTAACGCCAAGGCGTTTACTTTCCGAATCGCGACCGTTCTTGGTAGAACCACCAGCTTTTTTATGTGCCATTGTTTACTGCCTCTATAACGACGCGTTACGCGGAAATACCGGTAATGCGAATTTGGGTGAAGTCTTGGCGGTGACCTTGACGCTTACGGCTGTGCTTGCGACGACGAAACTTGATGATCTCAATTTTCTTGCCACGACCATTAGCAACCACCTCAGCAGTTACCTTGCCGCCTTTTAGGTAAGGAGCACCCACTTTAACTTGATCGCCTTCACCGGCCATCAATACTTTGTCGAACTCAACGCTTTCGCCGGCTTCAACAACTAATTTTTCTACTTTAAGGGTGTCGCCTTCGCTTACGCGATACTGCTTGCCACCGGTAACTATTACTGCGTACATCAGACCAACTCTAGTGCGCTAAATTTGGAAAAGTTGATATGCAACAAGATGCAATCAACCAATAAGGCGCGCGATTTTACGGATTTGACCCTATCAGGTCAATTAAATAAGCGGAATTAACTGCGGTTTCGGGCAATTACTTCAAAAGTGGGACATTGGCGGCATCTTCGCCCTTCACGAAGTCCGGCAACGGCAACGTATCCGCCACTTTTTTGCGAATTGCATTACGGCGCACCGCCAGGCGGTCCATCACTAAATCCCGCGGGAACAGGCCAATGGCGCGGATAAAGTCAGTCACCATCATCCAACGCGGCAAGCCCTGATATAAGGTGGCATACGAGCCTAAGGCCGCCGCAATAGAACGCGACAAATGCATGTATTCGCCCCGAATCACCACGTTCATTTGCTGCGTATTTGATGCCAACTGCATAATGCTTTGAATACGGCGCTGAATACCGTCACCGCCTTCTTGCCATAACACCATTGGCGCATTTTTGCCGAGCCGCTTAACATCTTTTTTACCCAAGGTTTCGAGAAGCTGCTCGCGAATTTCGCTACGGCGCGCCCAATTTTGTTCTGGCTGGGTACTCATATTGATAAGGGCATCGGTAACAGCATCCGCATCACCCATGATCACGCCACGCACGTACTCGCCAACTGGGCCCCATTTGTCATTCAATTCAACCGTATTACCCCAGTCAATTAAGTACAGCTCGCCTTCGCGGTTCACCATAATATTGCCGGGATGCAAATCGCCATGAAACTCTTTGTAGACAAAGATGTGATCAAACAGAGTGAAAAGGAATTTTCGTGCGACATTGCGCTGAAATTTCTTACGCTTTTCGGGTGGTAGATTGTCCAATACTTGAGTCAAGCTACCCGCGTCATCAAGAAACTCCATCTCCATCACGCGCTCGCTACTGCGATACACCTTCGGCACCCGCCAGATATTGGTGTTATGACTCCAGCGTTCAAAGCGGCGCTGACGGTTAGCTTCCTCGCGAAAATCCAACTCAGACAAAAAGCCGCGTACAAATTCGTCCGCCTGATCCTGCAAAGCCTGCAAAAACGGAGCGAGCTTGCTATGTGGCGCCCAGTACTGGGAACTAATAATGGCCAATCCCAGCACCATTTTGCCCATCTGGAACTCACGGTCGAGATTATGGCGCCCCACCTTCACAATCACGCGTTTCAACAATTCGCGATCTTCAATTTGAATCGGGCGACGCGCCAAATAAACCGAACCAATAGAACCCGATTTCAACGGCTTTTCAACATCAAAGCCAAAATACATATCGTGTGGACGTTTGCCAAAGCTTTGGCGAAACGCTTCCATCACTTCATGCCCCATCATCGGGTCCACGTCTTCGTGGAACACTTCTAACTCGCGGGCAATCTCTTCAGGCAAGAAATCGGCATTACTGGCCGCGACCTGCGCCATCTTGATAAAGAAGGGCCCAAACTCTCGCACCATATCGGCAACAATGCGGGCCTGCGTTTCAAAGTCCTGAGGATCCGTCTGGAAGAACGGCTTAATGTAGCGTAACGCTTTGATTTGGCGACGAATAATAACAATATCCGTTTTCACCACCATGGCGCGCTGAACCAATTCAGCCAACATTTCCTGATTAATCCGGCGGGTCTCTTTAAGCAGATTAATCAGCTCAATCAACAGCGGCTCGTAAGTCCGCAGCACATAACGTGTAATATCGAGGTTAAGCTCAGCCAAGCCCTTCAGCTCTGGCGCAGACATTAACTCATCATAAAACCCCCAAAACTCTTCCAACACCACATCTGGCACCGGAACAGGGCTGCGCTGCACACATTGATTGACGACAAAGCGTATTAACTCTTCTGTGGTCGCCTCATTAGGCAATAAGCTTTGGTCACGCAAGAACCCGGTGACTTTGCGGGTTTGCTTGGTCACGGGGTGCTTATAAAGATGGGTAAATAGCGTGTCTAACGCTTCTGTTAGCTCACCGCTTTCAATCGGTTGGTTATGCGCAAAAATCTGCGCCAGCGGCACAAACCCCTTGGGCAACGCTAGCGTACGCCAAGTGTACTGCCCAGCAGAACGCACTATATCAGCCGCGCGCTGACGCAGTGGCACCTTAACGGTGCCATCTTCTTCGATTACAGTTATTGGCTCACCCACGGGTTTGCCGATAGTCTTGCTGCTCATAGGGCCTGTTGCTTACTCGCGCTCATTTAACTAGGCGAGTGAGGGTTTACTGGTTGCGCAATGTACCGTAATTGAGCAATGAATCCTATCTTGCCACTGGCTTACTCAATAAATTCAGACACTTGGGATTTGACCACCCTAGCCAAACCTTGACAGCCCCGCAGTAGCTGCCTAGCATCCGCTGAATAAAGGCGTTTGGCCCAGCCACTCGCACCCATCGACACCAGCCTAAATTAAAGACTTTATATCTTGACCAACAACCCCGTAGCCGCCCTTCGCAGCCTACTAGCCGACGATATGACAGCTGTTAATCAGCTGATCGAAGCAAGCCTTACCACTCGCGAGAAACTGGTTGATGTTGTCGCTCACCACATCGTAAACAGTGGTGGCAAGCGGCTACGCCCAATGCTGGTTTTAATGGCCGCCAACGCCCTTGGCTGCAACGCTAAGCAGCGCCACACCATGGCCGTGGTAATCGAATACATCCACACTGCAACGCTTCTACACGACGACGTTGTAGACGAGTCACTGCTACGGCGTGGCGCTGAAACAGCGAACGCAGTTTGGGGCGACCACGCTAGCGTTCTCGTTGGCGATTTCCTGTATTCGCGAGCCTTTCAGCTAATGGTCGAACTTCAGGACCTTGCGATCATGGATATCATGGCCGACACCACCAATGTGATTGCTGAGGGCGAAGTGATGCAACTGGTGAATTGCGGCAATCCAGACACTACCGAAGCACGCTATTACCAAGTGATTGAAAGCAAAACCGCTCGACTATTCGAAGCCGCAACTCGCAGCGCAGCGGTTCTGTCAGGAGCCGACCAAACCACCATTGACGCGCTTGGTGAATACGGCCTGTGCCTAGGGCGTGCCTACCAACTGATTGACGATGTATTGGATTACAGCGCCAGCAGTGAAGAAATGGGCAAAAATCTCGGTGATGACCTAGCCGAAGGCAAACCAACGCTACCGTTAATCCATGTCATGCGTGAAGGCAACGCCGAACAAGTGGCACTGGTACGCCATGCCATTGAAAACGGCGGTGCCGATCAAATTGACGCCATCACTGCTGCCATCCATGCTACGGGCGCATTGGAATACACTGCGGCGAAAGCCCAGCAAGAAACCGCGGCAGCCATCGAGGCGCTCGCCGTGCTCCCCGAATCTGAGTACAAACAAGCGATGATTGATCTAGCCGAGTTCACGACCAGTCGCAGCTATTAACCCATTCAGCGAACCCATTTAGCGAACTCGTTCAGCCACTTACGCTGACAATTTATCAGTTCGCAATAAAAAAGCCGCCCTTAGCGAGGCGGCTTTTTTGTTTATCAAGCAACGTCTGCTTAGCTAATCGTTAGCGAGTTTTTGCCACGCTCAATCGCCGCTACCCCGCTACGCACAACTTCTAAGATCTCAGTAATAGACTGTGCTGCTGCAATAAAACTATCAATTTCGTCTGACGTGCCTGCTAGCTGCACGGTGTAGGTTGTATCCGTATCTTCCAACACACGGGCATGAAATTCGGTAACCAAATCACGCACCGAATTACGCTGCTCTCCCTCGGCTTGCACTTTCAGCAATAGCAACTCGCGGGCAAATCGCTCTTCCGCCGTTAAGTCCAGCAGCGCCACCACATCTACCAATTTTGATAGCTGCTGATTAATCTGCGCAATCACTGCATCGGTACCGGTGGTAACCAACGTCAAACGTGACACCGTGACATCATTAGTCGGCGCCACACTAAGTGATTCAATGTTGTAGCCGCGAGCAGAGAACAGGCCCGCCACACGTGCCAAGGCACCGGCTTCATTCTGAAGTAAAACTGAGATGGTATGCCGCATCGACTGCAGAAATCCTAACTGAATTTATAGGTTGCTCTGGCCAGAGCCTAGGCTCCGTCACCAAAGCGAGACAAATTACGCGGGCAACGTACTGTCATCGCCCTAAAAAAGCAAGTTCAACGCCCATAAAACGCCCATTTTTAGGGCTTTTTGCGCTGCGTGAAGCGTTGCTCTCAGGTTACAATAGCCGACTTTTCCCGCCAATCGACACTTTTCTCCCCAACGGGCTGGTCGCTTGGCGTTTGCTGTACCGACTAAAGACTTAACCAATAGCTATGACCACTGCCAACCGCGCTGCTCCAAAACCACGTAATGGTGACACCCTTTCCGGCGCCGAAACGATCGTACAAGTTTTGGCTGAAGAAGGCGTCGATACCGTATTTGGCTACAGCGGCGGCGCTATCTTGCCCACTTACGACGCCATCTTCCGCTACAACGAAGACAACCCGCAGGCTCCGATGCCATTGATTGTGCCGGCTAACGAACAAGGCGCTGGCTTTATGGCGGCCGGCTATAGCCGTGCCAGTGGCAAAGTGGGCGTATGCATGGTGACCTCAGGCCCTGGTGCCACTAATACTGTTACCCCTATTCGCGACTGCATGGCGGACTCCATCCCCATGGTGATGATCTGCGGCCAGGTACCCACTGCCGCAATCGGTACCGATGCTTTCCAAGAAGCGCCCATTAGCAACATCATGGGGGCTTGTGCCAAGCATGTGTTCTTGGTGACCGACCCTAATAAGCTAGAGGAAACCGTACGCACTGCCTTTGAGATAGCGCGTACCGGTCGTCCTGGCCCAGTCGTAATCGACGTACCCAAAGACGTCCAAAATTGGTCGGGCGAGTACAAAGGCGAAGGCCAACTCGCGATCCCTGGTTATCGCAACCGGATGCAAAAAATCTTCGATGCGGAAATTTCTAGCCAACAATGCGCTGAATTTTTCCTCATGCTCGCCAAAGCCAAGCGCCCACTAATTTACGCGGGCGGCGGTGTGATCAATGGCGAGGCCTCAGCCGCCTTGCGCGAGCTAGTTAACACCTTCAAAATTCCGGTGGTGACCACCCTAATGGGCATCGGCGCAGTCGATACCCGTGAAGACCTTTCCATGCATATGCTCGGCATGCACGGTGCGGCTTTTGCAAACTACGCGGTCGATGACTGCGACTGCTTAATTGCCGTGGGCGCACGTTTTGATGACCGTGTTGCTGGCAATCCAGAAGCCTTTGCACCCAATGCCAAAACCATTGCTCACTTTGATATCGACCCATCAGAAATCGATAAAGTGAAAACGGTAGATTGGTATCACGTTGGTGAGCTCGTTCCGGCCCTGAATGCCTTGGTCGAACACGGCAAATCCACCGAGTTCCAAAAAGACTATGGCGAGTGGCACCAGCACCTTGGCGAGCTAAAAGCCAAACACGGCTTTAACTACAAAAAAGACGGCGACGCGATTCAGCCCTACTACGTGATCGAAGAAATCAATCGCATTACCAACGGCAAAGCCATTGTGGCGACCGGCGTAGGCCAGCACCAAATGTGGGCTGCGCAATACTTTGACTTCGCCGATCCGCGGCTCTGGCTGACCTCTGGCAGCATGGGCACCATGGGCTTTGGTCTGCCTGCCGCGATTGGCGCGCAGTACGCCTGCCCAGAAGCGCTGGTAATCGACGTTGATGGCGATGGCTCTATTCGGATGAACTTGGGCGACCTAGAAACCGTCACCACCTACGGCCTGCCAATTAAAGTGTTACTGCTCAACAACTACGGCGACGGCATGGTTCGCCAGTGGCAAAAACTGTTTTTCAAAGGCCGTTTTGCTGCATCAGACAAGAGCCTGCACAAAAAAGACTTTATTAAAGCCGCTGAAGCCGATGGTTTCCCATGGGTAAAACGGCTTGAAAACAACGCCGATGTACCATCGGTAGTAAAAGACTTTATTGAGTTTGATGGCCCAGCCTTCCTAGAAGTCATTATTGATGGCGATGCTGGCGTATACCCAATGGTCGGCCCTGGCGCGAGCTACAAAGAAATGATTACCGGCGACTGGATTGCCTCGCGCGATGGCGATGCGCCAGCAGACGGTGATGATGTAGATCCTGCTACCGCTACCAACTTGTTCTAACGCCGCTACTTGTTAACGCTGCCCAGTGCCGGATGCACTGGGCAAGCACCACCGCTTACTTTGGTTTAAATACCCTATGAAAGCTTCACAGCTCACTATTTCCACCCTCAAAGAAGTCCCTGCTCACGCCGACGTGATCAGCCAACAGCTCATGCTCCGCGCAGGCTTGATTCGCCAACTTGCATCGGGTTTATACAGCTGGATGCCAATGGGTCTGAGGGTATTACGCAAAGTGGAAAACATTGTGCGTGAAGAGATGAATGCAGCGGGTGCCGAAGAGTTATTGATGCCTGCCGTACAGCCCGCTGAGCTGTGGCAGGAGTCTGGTCGCTGGCAGCAATATGGCGCCGAGTTATTGCGACTACAGGATCGCCACGGACGCGAATTCTGCGTGGGCCCGACCCACGAAGAAGTGATTACTGACATTGCCCGCAACGAACTCAAAAGCTACAAGCAGCTGCCGCGTAATTTTTACCAAATTCAAACCAAATTCCGTGATGAGCGCCGCCCGCGCTTTGGCGTGATGCGCGCACGCGAATTCATTATGAAAGATGCTTACTCGTTCCACTTGGGAACCGAGTCGCTACAGGCCACCTACGACAAAATGTACGCCAGCTATTGCCGTATATTTGAGCGCATTGGCCTCAACTACCGCCCCGTTGATGCCGACACCGGCAGCATCGGCGGCAATGCTTCACATGAATTCCATGTGCTGGCCGACTCCGGCGAAGACGACATCGCTTTCTCAACCGAGAGCGACTACGCCGCCAACGTCGAAATGGCAGAAGCGCTGTCGCCTAGTGAACGCCCAGCGGCATCACAAGCACTAGAAAAATTTGATACGCCTACGCAAAAATCGATCGAGCAAGTTTGCGAGCTGACTGGCGCGGCGGCGGCAAACACTATCAAAGTATTGCTGGTACAAGGCGCGACTGAAGAAGCGCCAGTGATCGCCCTAGTCTTACGCGGCGACCATGAAGTCAATGAAATCAAAGCTGAGAAACTGCCAGAAGTGGCGGCACCTTTTGCCTTAGCCAGCGATGAAGCGATTAAGTCAGTCGTAAGCTGTGAAGCGGGTTTTATTGGCCCAGTCGGCCTGAACGTACCGATGATTGTTGATCGCGCAGCTGCCGCCAGCGCCGATTTTATTTGCGGCGCCAATGAAACCGGTTACCACCTACGCGGTGCTAACTGGGGCCGTGACTGCGACGAGCCGAGCAACGTGCAAGACATTCGCAACGTAGTCGCAGGCGACCCGTCGCCGGACGGCAAAGGCGTACTAGAAATCAAACGCGGCATTGAAGTCGGTCACGTGTTCCAGCTAGGTCAAAAATATGCCGAAGCGCTGGGCGCCAAAGTATTAGACGAAAACGGCAAAAACACCACCATGGACATGGGTTGCTACGGCATTGGTGTTAGCCGTGTGGTCGCCTCTGCGATTGAACAGAACCACGATGATCGCGGCATTATTTGGCCCGAAGCCATTGCGCCGTTTCAAGCAGTCATATGCCCAATCGGCTATAAAAAATCTGAGGCGGTGCGCGCTAAATGCGACGCGCTGTATCAAGCACTCAGCGCCCAAGGCGTTGAAGTATTGCTCGACGATCGCGATATCCGCCCAGGCGTGATGTTCGCTGAATGGGAATTAATTGGCGTTCCCCACCGCTTTACCATCGGCGACCGTGGATTGGAAAATAATGTGGTCGAATACAAGTTACGCCAAGCAGAATCCAGTACGGAACTGGATGCGGCAGACATTGCTCAAATGGTGGATCTAACCACCACCCGATAACGACAACCTAATGAGCACACCGCAACCCAACATTTTTGCACCGCTAGCGAGCTGCCACCGCCACCTCGAGTACCGGCTCGATGAAAGCGTTCTCCAAAGTCAGGATCTGGCCAACCAACTCCGGCCCTTAATTAGCGCAACATTGGCAGCCGAACACGCTGTGATTGGGTTTGGACATCGATTATGGGCCGCGCTTAGCGATGCCATGCCAGCTGAGCTTAAACCCTTCAGCAAACTTGGGCCCGCAGAATCAACCCAAGCTGATATCTGGCTGTGGCTTGCAGCCGACAATCACTCGGCCGTACTCGACACCAGCATGGCGTTGCACCGCTTGCTACAACCTTACGCACAGCTGGTACGAGAAATTGATGGACAGCAATATCATCAGTCTCGCGATCTAACCGGTTTTGAGGATGGTTCGGCCAACCCTAAAACAGACGACGCACGGCAACAAGCTGCCTGCATACCCACTGGAGAAGTGGGCGCTGGCGGTAGTTACGTACTGACTCAACAATGGCTACACGACCTGCCAGCGTTTAATGCGCAACCGGTATCCGCACAGGAAGGCATCATCGGCCGCACCAAAAAAGAGTCGGTTGAATTAGAAGGCGACGCTATGCCGGTCAATTCACATGTTAGCCGTACCGACGTGAAGCTAGACGGTATCGCGCAAAAAGTGTGGCGGCGCAGCATCCCCTGGGGTGGCGTAGAGAATAATGGGCTGTATTTTGTTGGCTTTGCCTGTGAGCTTAAGCGCCTAGAAATCCAACTTGAGCGCATGTTCGGGCTGACTGACGATGGCGTAGTCGATCAGCTCACCCAATACTCCAAACCCATGAGTAGTAGCTGGTGGTACACACCTAGCCTAGAAACATTAACGGCGCTTTAATAGCGCCGTTAATGTTTCTACCTCTGGCATCGAACCACTGCTGACATCGACAGTAATTCGCTCCGACAAGCTAGCCTCGCAAGACCGACAGCAGAACGTCTTTACGCATCCACAACAAACTCATGCTAGCAACCCAAACCATACATGCCGTCATGAACAATGCACCACCGTCACTACTGCCATCCGCATTTAAGACGGCAATTCCTAATGGTGTGAACAAGTGAAAGAAAATAGCGCCTGAGATAACCCCCGCGGATAACAACGCACCCACTGCCTGCAGTAGGCGCGAACCAAACGCACCCACAATCAACAGAATTGAAGCGACCAATTCGGCACTACCTACCACTTTGGCACTAAAAATACCGCCGGGTGCAAAGACGCCAGCGAACCCCAAGGAAGTGGCCCAAGCGTCTAGCTTGGTTTCAAAAATATAAACGGTTTCCGGCGACCCAGTGAACTTAAAAAATAACGACTGAATAAACACAAAACTGATAAACGCCGTCAGCAAATAATGGCCGTTAGCTCGTAACCAACTCATAGTAATTACCTTTCTTTTTCTAAAGTTTCCAAATTTAAGTCGTTCAATTTCATCCATCGCTGGCCGCGCGTAAGGTCTTCACGAAACAATCGCAACAGGCCTAGCGGCGACGTGGTGTCGGCACCCTTGCCGATTTCTTGCATGCCGAGCTGAAAACACAAGCGCCAGTGTTGGAACAACGCACGATAGCCATCCAGCAAGCTCGCCCCTGGATGATAAATATGCGCCGGTTCACTGGTTACCCCGTTTATTTCAAGCACCTGTAGCCCTTCTGCCCGTGTTAGGTGGTTCGCTGACGGACAACGCAAATCCACACGCCCAATACTGAAACCCGGCATGGCATCAAATACCTGCTGGGCCCAAGCTTTGAGCGCATGACTACTGTGGTCACGGGCATCGAGAAAGGTGGTGCCACGGCAATGAGCGCCAATCTCTACCAGTTGAACTCGCTCGGCCGCCGCTGGGATCATCGCCATTTGCTCTGGACGCTCTCGCCACAACACAGGGGCAATCAACGCGGCACGAGGGTCCGCATCAACTAACTCCGCTAAACAACGTCGGCCGTCACCCTCGACAGCGGGAAACTGCTTTTCGTTAATTGACAATATTTGTGCTTGCTGGGTGGTCGGGTCTCGGTAAATCAGCACGCCATACTCCTGCCCTGACGCAAACTGTTGTAGCAACACCTTTGATTGTTCTGATGCCGGCACCGCCGCTAAGTAACGCTGTAAATCACGATCAGACCTTACAACCGCCACGGCCCTGCCGCGCTGGCCCTGATTGGGCTTAATGACCAGCGGATACCCACCTAGCTCCCTAACCGCAAAGGTAATTGCCGACCAGTCAAACCCATCGCGACCATGCGCCAGCAAACGCCAACTCGGCACCGTTGCGGGGAAAGTGCGGGTCAGGGGCGCGAGAATCCTGGCTTTAGATTCACCACATAAGCCGCTGGCATGCCCCATCATTGGGTTACACGCACTGAATGCCGTTAAGCGCCGATATCGCAAACCCAGCAACAGAATCCAAACCACAACAGGTATATAAACTAACCAACTCGGCCAAAACTCCCAGCGCCCCAATCGCCGCCAACGAGCAAGCCCGTTCTGTTGCCTGCATGACGGCACAGCCATTGCCGTCGCCTTACTGTCTACTGTCATCTTTACTATTACGCCGCAGAAGCGACGTCTCCGCCGGCGGTGCAACGACGCGTGCCAGGCGCCACCCCAAAACCCTCTGGCAACTCCAGCTGCGCTTCTTTCAGTGCCAAAGCGACAAAGGCGTAGTGATGAATGGCATGCAAACCCACAAACTGCAACTCTCGGCCGAGGCTGCTCTGCGTCGCGCACTGCCCTTCGCCACTCACACCCACAGCAAATGTTGTGCTGATGGGCGTATCCAGCGGCAAGGAGTGCTGCGTTAGCGCCTGCTCGACGGAATTTAGGGCAACTAGCGCAGCTTGCGGATCAGACTCCAACTGCCCGCCTCGTACCCTGCATTCGTAATCAACCACCGCTGTAGGGAGCCCAGCTAGCAACAACTGATAGTGTTCCACCACGTGACGAAGGTGCGGCCCAATCAAGGCCGAATAATCGACTCCAGAACCCTCTACCGCTTTTATAACGTCTTTCGCTTGCTGAATTAATAAACAATTAAAATGGATTAACGGTGTCATTTACGCTGCTAGTCCTTTGGTCTTCTGTGGAACCTGCTGAACACGCCTTTGAGCGGCTTTCTCAACAGCACTTTGAGTACCGCTCTGCAACAAACCTTGCGTCTGCCGCCGAGCATTAAATTGCTGCTGTGGGCATTGCTGCGGTTGCTGGAGGCTTTCTTCGCGGTATAGCAACAAGCTGTAACCCACAGCAAAACCTACTGTGGGCAGAAAACCGGGAGCCAAGGTCAATAATATTTGGGGCGTGGCTAATGCAAGGTGAAGCCCAATCAGCAAGGCATAGCTAAATAGCATTGAGCTTAAAAACGACAACCCAAAGCGCCACCGCAAGCTTGGGCCCAAGCGATAACCCAACCGCATAATGCGTACCCCAAAAAACGTCAGCGCGCTCGACAAACCCCAATGGCTTAGTCCAATCCACACGGCATTATCAGCGCCAGCATGATGATTTACGCCAAATGCCCAAACGCCATAGACAGCCCCACCGAGCATGGCTCCCAACGGAGAATCAAGCAAATTATGTAAACGGTTCCACCACATGCGTATCACTAAGGGACGTTGTCTTTAATCGAATGGCTAATCAGAACCCGTAATTCCTTATAAGTTCCTGATTAATGGTTTAATTAATTTACGAACTATTAGCAATAACGGGAACCCAGGTTTATGCAACCTTGTCTGATACGCCCTACGGCTAGCGCTTAGCCCACTACGCAACCCATCACACAGGCAACAATAATGATTGAGCACATCACTGACACATGGGCCTTTGGCGCCCTACAAATACTATCCATTCTATTAATATTTGTGTTTGGGTTGGGTCTTATCGCCATGCTCGGTATGTATATCGCCGACGTTACCCAAACTAAACAGGCCATCCGTCGTAACTACCCAGTGGTCGGCCGCTTTCGATACTTGTTTGAACATATGGGGGAATTCTTTCGCCAATATTTCTTTGCGATGGACCGCGAAGAACTACCCTTCAACCGCGCGGAGCGTAGCTGGGTTTATCGGGCGGCAAAGAATGTGGACTCAACCACAGCGTTTGGATCAACCCGCGATCTACGGCCAGCAGGGTCTGTGTTTTTTGTTAATTGCCCCTATCCAACATTGGGCGAAGATGCTGTACCCACCAAAGCGATCACTATCGGGCCCGACTGTGACCAACCCTACACCACCGACTCACTCATCAATATCTCGGGCATGAGCTATGGCGCATTATCAATCCCCGCCGTCACCGCACTTTCCAATGGTGCTCGCCAAGCGGGTTGCTGGATGAATACCGGCGAAGGCGGCCTATCGCCTTACCACCTAGCAGGCGGAGCCGACATCGTCTTCCAAATTGGCACTGCAAAATTTGGGGTTCGGGATCTTGACGGCAATTTGTCGGATCAAAAGCTGCGCGAGGTTGCGGCTCACGATCAGGTAAAAATGTTTGAAATCAAACTTAGCCAAGGCGCAAAGCCTGGCAAGGGCGGCATGTTGCCCGGCGCCAAAGTAACCACTGAAATTGCCACCATTCGCGGCATTCCGGTCGGCCAAGACGCTATTAGCCCCAATCGGCATCCGGACATTAATAATGCCGCCGAGTTGCTAACCATGATTGATCGAGTGCGCCGCGTTACGGGAAAACCTGTCGGTTTTAAGACGGTGATTGGTGCCTATGGTTGGCTGGATAACTTATTTGCGGAAATCAACAAGCGCGGCCCGGATTCGGCACCCGATTTCATCACCGTTGACGGCGCCGACGGTGGCACTGGCGCAGCCCCTACTAGCCTAATTGATTACATGGGCCTGCCACTGCAAGAAAGCTTGCCCATGTTAGTCGACCTACTGCAACAGCACGGCCTCAGAGAACGCGTCAAAGTCATTAGTTCGGGTAAGCTCGTTACCCCAGCCAATGTTGCTTGGGCTTTATGTGTGGGCGCTGATTTTGTGGTTTCCGCGCGCGGTTTTATGTTTTCGCTGGGTTGTATCCAAGCACTACAATGCAACAAAAACACCTGCCCAACCGGCATTACCACACACAATCCTAAATTCCAGAAAGGCCTAGACCCAACGGATAAAGCCAATCGCGTTGCCAGCTATGTGGCGAACATGAAATATGAAGTTGGCATCATTGCCCATTCATGCGGCGTAAAGGAACCTCGCGAGCTTAAACGCTTCCATGCACGCATAATGACTGGTGATGGCAAATCGGTTCCATTGGACGAACTGTACCCAGACGTCACACCATCCTCGTAACCCCGTCGGCTTAGGAGAACATTATGGCCAGCAGTGCTATTTTCGTCAGCTTAGTCATTGTCGCACTGGTGTTAGAGCGATACACCGCAAAGACGCGCTTGCCCTTTAGCATCGTATTAGTGATTGTCGGCTTTGTTGGCTCCGAGATCATTACCGGCATGGGCTTCGATACGGGATTACGTTGGCATACCTTCGAGCTCATCATTCTGCACATCCTAGTACCCGTGTTGGTATTCGAATCAGCCTACAAACTACCATTAAGCCAGTTAGTTCCCAACCTCGGTTTAGTGCTGCTGATGGCAATCCCTGGCACCATCATTGCTGCCATTATTACCGCAATCGGCATGTACCATGGCATCGCACACCCGAGCTTTTTTCCATTTGCCGCTGCCCTACTCACAGGCATCATCGCCTCAGCTACCGACCCGGTCGCCGTCGTCGCAATCTTTACCAAACTGAATGCCCCAGAACGCCTGATCACCCTACTAGAAGGCGAAAGCCTGTTTAATGACGCCACTGCTGTAGTCGCCTACAGCTTGGTATTAGCCCTAGCCT
>Ga0213833_1000150_pt1 | contig 119905 bp, 109 predicted proteins | sample SWATP21_FD_160575 | JGI IMG/M metagenome (GOLD analysis project Ga0213833, IMG submission 160575) | Coastal seawater microbial communities from Marineland, Florida, United States - SWA TP2 #1 | ecosystem: Environmental > Aquatic > Marine > Coastal | place: USA: Florida | collected 2016-08-14
GCGAAGGCCGACGTATTTGACTACATCGAGCGATTTCACAATCCTCGGATGCGACGAAGAGTCGCAAGGCAAGACCGGAAGTTCTCAGAACTTTTCAAACCGTCCGCGGAAACGGGGTAGAACCCATCTCAAGTACAAAGATTCGAGTTCTAGCAATACCAGCGAAGAAGTCTGGTTGTTTAAAAAGCAATCCAGTGCTTGGGTCTTCGTCACAGAGGCACGCGATAATGGCTAATACTTTCAATAACTTGCCACCTAACAACTCAATGCACGGGACGTCGCTACGCGCCGCCCGTGATTTCGGGCGTTAGGCAATTAGGATCTCTGACAATAGCGAAATATATATGAATTTAACTGAAAACGAATTCAGAGATTATTTATTTGAAAATCACCAAGATTCAATATCAAGTTTGGTTTGTGGAAGACGCGAACCTATCGAATGGAAGGGCGATAACTTTCCTCCCATTAGCGTTTTGCTACAGCAGATTGTTGAAAAAAAGATCAATGAAATAATCGATGGCCTAGAATCATTAGTTTTGTCAGCACGAGAGCTGAGGCTAGAGAAATCAGGTGTTAGTACAACGCGTATCGATCTACTTGGAAATTCAGAGTGTATCGGTCTAGCTATTATTGAGCTCAAGAAATCAAAGCAAACTGAGAGGCAAGCTTTTACCGAGTTACTGGCCTATGCAAACCATTTTTGTTCAATTTTTCCAGGGTTAACTGAGCATGCGATAAATTCAATTTTGATTGCGCCAATGGAAACGAGAACTGTTAGAGATGCATTTGTGCAGGAGGTTTTGGGGAACAATAAATCTGCGGCGGCCCTCATTCCATCAGATGAAAACGGAAAAATTAAACTAACAGTCTAATACCCGGATGAGTCTTACTATCAATGGCTTGAAAACAACCTATTAGATGATCGGTCAATGTACACGGTAGCCATTGCTTTTGAGGAACTAAAAGGTTGGATAGATACCGATAAGGATAACGATCAGAAAATTCCCGACTACTCTAAAGATGCTTTAAATACCATATCAAATTCTATATCTCATCGGTTGGAAGCTGAAGGTTTTCATTCAATTGTGTATGCCACGCAACAATGGGGAGAAATAGGCCAGCTTTTCCCTTATCCCAATGTTATATATGCCGTTTTTATAAATCCATTCGCTTCATTCAGGGCTTCGTGTCATGAGGGGGAGATCTATGGAGAGACGCCAGATGGAAGGGTTTCTGAAATCCAGTCGGTTTATGATCAAATAGATGACTCGGAGAGAGATTTCTGGCTCGAGTGTTTAGAATCTAATTTTCATGGGCTCGCTATAAGGATAGTAAAGGAAGAGTTTGACCGGTGTTTTTTAGACACTGAAAAATCGGAAGTCCGAAATGAAATTTCGCTCCCAGACTGGTATGGAGTGAAAACAAGTATGATTAACTCTGTTTTTACACATAATCTTGACATTTATCAAACTGGGCTACTTAGAAAAATATACTCAAATTATATTGAGTACGCCTATAGCGTAAATATGGATGAGATATATTACTCCGACGATTTGCCTAAGTATTCCTACGATACTTTGAGGTGTTTTTTGCCTGTTTGGGAAATCTTAAGAGGGCTCGGCGTGGGGGATGAGCATGCCTAACAAACGCATGTTGTTGGACTGGTTTTCCGCTGCGCTCCAAACCAGCCACAAATGCGGGCGTTAGGTGTTCGCATGAGCATGCCCCAATACATAGAAATTGCAGTGGTTGGCGCTGACCAGAAGATAGTTAAATCTATTACGAAAGGGGCGCCCATATCCCAGCCAGGGATCGCTCCGAAATACCATCTGGTATCGCTCTCAGAAGTAACTAGCAAACGACTGGTTAATTTGGCTGAACTAAATTATGAACGAGTTTTACTTTGGGTGTCTTTAGACGAGCAGTCTAAATTGGCATGTGAAAACGCAATTAAAATCAATGAAAAACGCGCTGGGTTTGATCGTGGATTCTATGATCAGCATCTCCCAGAATCATTGATTGTTGTCGGTACCAAAAATGAGTTTCTAGCAACAACCAAAAAAATATATGAGGCGTTTTGTGAAACTTCATAAAACACACCTAACAAACAAAGGCAGTTCAGGCCACTTCGTGGCCCGGGACCTCCGTTCCGCTGGCGCTTTTTTGTGGTCGTTTACCACAAAAAATCACCAACTCCACTACGGCCCCTGCTTTGGGCGTTAGCCGCCAAGAAACATAGGGAGGAGACACATGGCACTGATGAGTTCGTACTTGCTGAAGACCAGCAATCTCGGTGAGTTCTTCAACACAATTCGAGGCGCGAAGGCCCCGGAGCGATTTACCGTCAAGTTTCTGAAGGACCTCGATTTCAAAAGCAGCAATGATCGGCTTTTGGTCGGCGTGCTGAAAGGCCTGAAGTTCATCGACGACAACGGCGTCCCACAGCAGCGCTACTTCGATTTTCTGGATCAATCCAGCTCTGGGGCCGTTTTGGCAGAAGCAATTGAAGAGGCTTACAGCGATTTATTCAACCTGCGGCGTGATGCCCAAACCATGGATGCGCAAGAGCTTCGAGGGAAGTTCAAAAGTCTTACGCAGGGCCAGAAGTCCGATAATGTCATAAACAATATGGTTTCTACGTTCCTGGCATTGTGTGAACAAGCCGATTGGGGAAAGCCTAAGAAATCCAAAGCAAAGCCAAAGGCTGCTGCGCCGGAACCAGAAGTGGAGCCGACAGCAACTGAGCAGGTTCCAACCGTCGGACCTCTGAGCGCTGCAGACGCAGGAGGAAAGTTGCAGCTTCACTACAACATCCAATTGATCCTGCCCAACTCCCGGGATCAGGCGGTCTTTGATGCATTGTTTACTAGCCTCAAGAAGCATCTGTTATGAGGGGCGTATCAGAAGCAGATCAGCTCTATTCTTTCGTCTATCGGGGGCATCTGGCCCGGCAGGCAACGGGACAGTTCGCACGCGACCAGTCAAAAGCAGGAATCGCCAAGCGACTTCCATTCGAGTTGATTGAGGATGTCCACCTAGAAGTCGCTGAAGACATGTCGGTTGTCTATACAGCCATCTCCGGCTTCGAGCGTGCCGTCCGGGCTTTCATAAAGGGCCGTTTGCTGGACCCTGAGGTTGTTGGGGAAAACTGGTGGGAGACCTGCGTGCCTGAAAAGAGGCGCAAAAAGGCCGAAACTAGGCGGGACGAGGAAAATAAGATCCGCTATCACGCTAAGCGTGGTGATAGCTTGCTTGATTACACAGAAATTGAGGATTTGGCGGCAATTATTACAACCAATCCTCAGCACTTCGAAGACTTCATCCCCGATATCGAATGGGCTAAGCACATCTTCAAGTCTGTTGAGCGTTCAAGGAACATCATCATGCACAGTGGCGAACTAGAACCTGAAGACGTTGAGCGTCTTGCAATGGCCATGCGAGATTGGCTCACCCAAGTTGGCGGCTAACAGTGCGCTACAGGGGACGTTTGACCCGCCACCCATTTTGCTTCCGCAAAATGGCCGTCGCGTCAAACGCCCCTGAGCTTAGGCGTTAGCTGTCAGATGAAGCGTATTTCCATACTCACCATTTTGTTGATGAGCATTTCGGCTCATGCAACGACCCTTTCGCGCCTGCCGGTTGAGAAGCTTTTCGACGATTCCGATTTTGTCGGCACTGTGCAGGTAACCGAAGGCCATATGCTTGGGATTGGCGAAGAGTCCTGCGGGGCAGTTTATACAGCAAAGGTTATCGAGCAATTTCGCGGCGAATCAGCTGGGGCCATCCAATTCGGACACACGTATGGATTCAAAGTTGGAGAGCGCTATTTGCTCTTTCTAAGCAAACCTGGTGATGAACGACGTTATCTCAACAGCACCAACTCTAGGTCGGAACGTGCACGCAATGAGTACCTAGAAAAGTGCAAAGATGCCCTTGTCGGCTGGAACGTTATGCACTCTGGTGTTGGTGCGATTCCTTACACATGGGCTCCAGAATTAAAGTTCAATAATGGATTTGCTTTCCCCAATAGGTACATCTCCCTTCCCGCAAGCATGGAGGGAGTTGAGGCGGATACAGATGCAAGGGAATCCTACAATGAGATTAAATGGTACTCGGAAGACGCAGTACTAAAGCTGCTGAGAGGCATGGGGAGATGACAGCTAACAAGTGGTTTCAGTCGAAAAAATTTCCGCTGCGCGAAAATTTCGCGCCTGAACCACGGCGTTAGCTGCCAGATGAAGCGTGTCTCCGCTCTTACTATTCTAGTTTGCTCAATTGTCTACGGGGTTATCCCGACTGCAGCAAGTGCAGCGGCAACGTACTGGTCGCTGACGTCCGGGATTACTCCTTCTGACTTCAGCTTCACCGCCCTAGGAGTCGTCGCGTATAGCGCCGCTATTGTGGTATCCGCAGTAGCGCTCAGGGTTTTCTCTAAAAGCGCCAACTATCTCAACTCCCTCATAGGTTACTTGGCGGCATCCGGGGTACTTTCTGCCGCGCTTTTCGCTATTAACGTTCCAATCGGGAACCCTATTCTTTGGGTAGTCGCAACTTTCAAGGATTTTGGTCTCATCTTTGTCGGAGTCGTCTTGGGTTCAAAACTTCACGCTGACGCACAGCATGCTCAGCTTGGCTGGCGAGAGTAGAGGGCAGGTGAAATTGGCAGCTAACAAGTGCTTGCAACCGACAAAATTTCCGCTGCGCGAAAATTTCGCGGCTGAAGCACGGCGTTAGGCGTACTTGCAGCCGCTGCTTCTGAACCGCATGCATCGCGTATATAAAGTTTCGCTCTTATTGATATTTTTTGTGACCGTTCTCGCATATTGGTTAGAGGGTGGCTTTGGAACGTTGACCATAGCTCTGCTTGTCGGGTCGATAGTGGGGTTTTTATATGTAGTGCCGGAGTTGATAAATATTTTGCGCTCAAGGATAATCAAGGGTCGATGATGAGTTGCAGAAGTGTTAGCTCTCGATTGGGTTTTTCAAGAACTTTATCGAGTGCGCCTAACCAGTGACTATGGTCAGAAGTCAATAAATTCAGGCCAAAGCAGGGTTCCAATGTTGTCCGGTTTTCATCATCACATTGAGGATGGTGATGAGCTTTCGCATGCAGGCCACCATGGCGACTTTCGGTGGTTTGCCGGCAGTCAATAGACGCTGATACTGGGCCCGGAGTTTTGGATTGCTCTGGGTGGCAGACATGATCGCCATGAAGAGCACGGTGCGGATACGCGAGCGTCCGGCTCTGATTCGGCGTTTGCCCGTGTAGCTGCCGCTGTCCTTGTTCATCGGTGCGACACCGACGAGAGCGGCGATCTCCTTTCGATTCAGTTGACCGAGTTCTGGCAAGTCGCTGAGCAAGGTATAGGCCAGCACGCGTCCCACACCGTTGACGCTGGTCAGCAAACGCTTCTTTTCTGACCACTCAGGGACTTGCTCGGTGGCTTTGTCCAGCGCTGTGTCGATGCGATTGATCTCGTCGGCGAGCTGCCTGATGTGTCGGCGCAGACTGGCTTGGAGTGATTTGGGCAAGATACTGGCCCGGTTCTTTTCCATGGTGCGCATGTCCATCAGCTGCGTCCGCCGGGCTAGCAAGTCACTGATGAGACGGCTGGACTTGTCCTTTGCTGGCGTCAGTGGCGGCTGCAGGACTTCGCCGAAGTGGGCAATGTCCTTCGCATCCAGGCGGTCGGTTTTAGCCTGCCGTCCGATGGCCTGGGCAAAGCGTCGGACCTGGGTTGGATTGGCGATGACCAATGGCAGTCCAGCACGGTGGGCTGCTTCGGCAAATGCAGCCTCCAGACGCCCGGTGGCTTCGACAACCACCCGATCTGGTTGGACGGTCCGACATCGTGCAATGGCCGATGCGATACCGCTGGGTGTGTTTTCGACCTGAAATGCCTCACCCATTGGACGAATGTAGATATCGAGTGATCGCTTGCCGACATCCACACCGACGGTCATGGCTGTGTGATTTGATGGGTCCATGAGATAAGCTGACTCCGCCTTGCAATACGGGCTCGGGGCCCCGGTGACTATTCGAGTTATTGCCTATAGAGATCAGCCACGCGCGCACTGGTTAACGGTCTCTGCGATGCAGGAGCCAATCGTTTCTCGCGCTGTGGCTGATAGGCCTTCGGTGGCCGCCGAAGGTGGGCCCCATTTTTGCCCGTTTCCTCATGAAATCCGACCATACAAATCGGTCAAGCGGACGCCAAACCCGCTGCGCGTGTTTGGTTCCCTCCGTGCTGCGCACTCCGGCGCCCCTTACCTCAAGCGTTAGAAGCCCCATCCTTCGTGCGTACGCAAAACACAAACGCTCTTGGGGCCTGGCTAATGATTATTTTAGGGGGCACGGTCACGGCCTTCATTTTGGTCGGCCTCTTTGAATCAATTTTTTCTGAGCATCCAGAACTTGCCACGAAGAAGTATGGGCTGACGTTCTCAGGAGCCAGCGCTATCGTTATGTATGCGGCGGGAGCATTGATTTCATCTAGTGTCCTGTTGTCTGGTTGCGTCGGTGTTTGCAGTGCCGTTCGTTCAAAAAAAAAGATGAGCTCAGAGAAGCACAAAGCTGAGTAAGGTGGCGTATTGAACCAAGGTGCTTCTAACAAGTTGGTCGGCCGGGGCACGGTCATTCTCGCCCTACTCGGTGCGCTGGGCCTGCTCTCAGCATGAGACCTTCGTTACCCGCTTCAGGTGCTAAGGTCATCTGGCTAGTGGCGTCTGCACCTCATGCCGATTGACTGGGCGACCTACCACGCCTCCTTGGCTGATTCTGATCGTGCGATCTGCGAGGCACTGGCCAGCGTGATCAATACCGAGCTGCCTGAGGCAGAACACAAAATCTGGCACGCTCACCCTGTCTGGTTTCTGAAGGGCAACCCCGTGGTCGGGTACAGCACGCTCAAGCACTGCGTACGACTGCTATTCTGGAGCGGTCAGTCGTTCACAACACCGGGTTTGGTGCCGGAGGGCAAGTTCAAAGCCGCAGAGGTCCGCTACACCGAACAGGCACAGATTGATGTGGCCCTGATTGCAGCGTGGCTTCGAGAGGCCAGGACAATTCAGTGGGACTACAAAAACCTGGTCCGACGCAAAGGCAAGCTGGAACGCTTGGTGTAACCCGCGTACGAACCATGACGTTTCACCCCGCTGTCGCAGGCGCCCTGTTCGGCGCACTGTGGATTGTGCTGCCCGGCGCGCTGGTCGTCTGGGGGCTGTCAGCCGACGATGCGGAGCAGTTACTGGGCGTTGACCTATTCACCTTGATGGCCGCTCAGGCGGTTGTGGCGGTGGCGCTGGGTGCGTCCTTCTGGGTCGGTGCGCGTCAGGCCGCCAAGCGGCATTCGCTCAAAACGCTCGGTATGGCTTGGGTGGTGAGTTGGGCCGTGTTCAGGGCTACCAACATGGTCACCGACTGGCTGGGTGGCGGCCTCGCCATCCTGAGTTTGATGGTGTTGATCGATATCGCGGCCTCTGGTGTCTTTGGGTGGCGTTTTGCCGCCTTCAACCACGTCAGCGAGAGTGATCGCGTTCGGCAGCGGCTCACCCTGCGCTTTTCCAGAGAACGGACGAGTGAAGCCACCCGCTTCCGTTCCAGCCTGATTCATCACCTGCCCAAACGCTGCACCGTGGGGCGCATTCGCAGCCAGCCCGGCGAATCTGACGCATGGTTTGAGATCACCTTTCCCTCATCGCAGGCGGAGGCGGTGAACGCGCGGGTGCAAGAGGCTGGCGACCTGCTGCAATCCACCGATTCGGTGTTGGCGCCGGATTCCAAAGCCGACCCTGGCCTGCGATAGCACCCAGCCTGCCACCGCGTTGATTGAGCGACGCGCGGTAAACTCAAGCCTCGCATTCAACACGGCGATCCACACGGCACGTGAGCGTTTGATGTTGCCGGCGACGATCCGCCCGACCGCAGAGCCTTTCCATGCACAGCGATAACCTCACCCACTGGCATCACGACCACGCGTTTGACCAGGACCGACGCCGGCCTGGAGAAACCCGCACGCTGATCGTCATTGCCATCACCGCGACGATGATGGTGGTGGAGATTGCCGCGGGTATTCAGTTCGGGTCGATGGCGCTACTGGCGGACGGGCTGCACATGGCGTCCCACACCGCCGCACTCGGCATCGCCGCGTTCGCGTACGTCTATGCCCGCCGCCATGCGAGAAACCGGGCATTCAGTTTCGGCACGGGCAAGGTCAACGCGCTGGGCGGATTCACCGGCGCGGTGCTGCTGGCCGTCTTCGCGCTGTACATGGGCGTGGAGAGCGTCACCCGCCTGGTCAACCCGGTGGAGATCGCGTTCAACCAGGCGATCGCAGTATCGGTGCTGGGGCTGATCGTCAACGGCGCCAGTGTGTTCATTCTGGGCGGCGATGATCACGGGCATCACCATCATCATGCGCACGGACATTCCAGCCACGACCACGACCACGACCACGACCACGACCACGGGCACGGGCACGGGCATCATCACGATCACAACCTGAAATCGGCCTATCTGCATGTGATGGCGGATGCGCTGACCTCGCTGCTGGCGATTGTCGCGTTGCTCTCGGCCAAGTACTTCGGCTGGATCTGGATGGATCCCGTCATGGGTGTGGTCGGCGCGATTCTGGTCGCCCGCTGGTCCTATGGCTTGCTGGGCGCGACAGCATCCGTGCTGCTGGACCGTCAGGCCCCCGAGGCGCTGCAAAAAGCGGTGAAGAATGCGATCGAACAGGACGGTGACAGCCGGGTGACGGACCTGCATGTGTGGTCCATCGGTCCTGAGATCTATTCGGCACAGGTGGCACTGGTGGCGCACAACCCGGCGACCCCCGACGACTACAAACGTCGTATCCCGGCGTCCACGGGTCTGGTCCATGTTGCCGTCGAGGTCCATCTCTGCACACATCAGGAACAAGCCGCGTAGACCGCGACATACCCTGCTCTCATCAACGACTTATCACCAGGGCCGGTTGCTTGATCACGTGCACCTGCACGTGACCAATCTCGACCGCAGCAGGATGTTCTATTGACGGACCTGAAGATCAATCCCGGCAAGGTGGTCAAACACGTTGCCAAGGTGCACCGCCCGACACTGCTGACCAGCCGCGGACGCGGAGTGGCCGTCGTTCAATCAATCGACGACTACGAAACCGCGGAGGAAGAGCGGGCTTTCATGCGATCTGTCGTGGCTGGCTTGAATGATCTTGAGTCCGGACAGGAACTCTCGCTGGAGGACGCGAAAGCGCGATTGGGACTGTAGGTCGGTGGCGAAACCCACCCTCACCTTCTCCGAATCCGCGGTTCGGGATCTTGAACAAATGTCTGATTGCTCAGGGCGAATCATCCTGGAGCCAGGAATGGAATCGGGGGCTGCAGCCCGCCTCCCTGGGATGCTCACCCGGCCCCGTAAATCGCCGCGATCGATGCCATGGCCTGATCCAGCCAGTGATCCAGCACCTGCTGCAAGGCCGGCAGCGCGGTGTACATCGCCAGCAGACCGAAGATCAGCGCCGCGGGCAGGCCGACGGACAGCACGTTGAGCGCCGGCGCCGAGCGGCTCATCACCCCGAAGGCGAAGTTGACCAGCAGCAGCGCGCACATGGCGGGCAGCGCCACCTGCAGGGCACCGACGAACATGGCCGTGCCCCACTGGGCGATGGCGAGATGGGCATCCGGCAGCCAGCCGACCAGGGTGCCGGGCGGCCAGCCGAAGCTTTCGCCGGCGAGCATGATCAGGCGCACATGGCCGTCCAGCGTCAGGAACAGCAGCGTGGCGAACAGGCTGAAAAACTGGCCCAGCACGGGCGTTTCCACGCCGCGCAGCGGGTCGGTCATCTGGGCGAAACCCAGGCCCATGCCCAGCGCGATGAGCTGTCCGCCAAAGGCGATGGCCTCGAACACGATCTGCAACAAAAAGCCCATGCCGGCGCCGATGAGCAGTTCCTGCGCCACGGCCGCGAGCCACGGCACGGTCAGCAGTTCCGGTGGCTGCGGCGTGGGGACCACGGGCAGGATGACCAGCGTGGTGGCCAGCGCGGCGATCAGCCGGATGCGGGCCGACACCGCCCGCGTGCCGATGATCGGCGCCACCGCGAATAACGCGCCGATGCGCAGAAACGGCCAGAAGAACGCGGCGACCCAGACCTCGACCGCGCCGGCGGCGATGGTCACTGGATCAGCCCGAGCATCGCGGGGATGCTGGTGTACAACTCGGTGGTGAAATCGGTGAGCATTCCCAGCAACCACGGGCCGGTCATCCCCAGTGCGGCGGCCATGGCGAACAGCTTGGGGATGAAGCTCAGGGTCATCTCGTTGATCTGCGTGGCGGCCTGAAACATGCCGACCGCCAGACCGACGACCAACGCGGTGATCAGCAGCGGCGCGGCGAGCAGAAAGGTCAGGTAAAGCGCCTGCTGCCCTTCCGCCAGCACCATCTCCGGCGTCATGTCGCGAAGCTCCCGGCCAGCGTGCCCAGCACCAGGGTCCAGCCGTCCACCAGCACGAACAGCATGATCTTGAACGGCAGCGAGATCAGCATGGGCGAAAGCATCATCATGCCCATGGACATCAGCACGCTGGCCACTACCAGATCGATGACCACGAACGGGATGAAGATGAAGAAGCCGATCTGAAACGCGGTGGTCAGCTCACTGGTGATGAACGCCGCGGCCAGCACCGAGAACGCGACATCCTCGGGATTCTCCGGAATCGTCTCGCTGCGCATGCTGGCGAACATCGCCAGGTGGTTCTCCCGGGTGTTGGCAAGCATGAAGCGGCGGATGGGTTCGGCGGCGCGCTCCACGGCCAACTCGCCTTGCACCGCGTCGTCGAAATACGGCTGCACGGCCGTCTGGTAGATCTCGTTGCCCACGGGCGCCATGACGAACAGCGTCATGAACAGGCCCAGGCCCAGCAGAATCTGGTGGGACGGTGTCGCGCCGGTGCCCAGCGCCTGGCGCAGCAGCGCCAGCACGACGATGATGCGGGTGAAGGCCGTCATCGACAGCAGAATCGCCGGCAACACGGTAATGGCCGTCATCAGCGCCAGCACCTGGATGGACAGGCTGTAGGCCTGGCCGCCGTCCTCGGTGGATTCCAGCGTAATCGCCGGCAGGCCGGCCGCCCAAGCGCCGGCCGCGGGCAGCAGCCACATCGCCGCGAGCACGACCACGGTTGTGAGCAACTTCATTTCGACCGGCCCAGCGATCGTTCCAGAATCGCCATGAACGACGGCGCCACCGGCGCGGCTTCAGGGCTTGCGGCCGTAACCGACAGGCCACCCTCGACGGTATCCAGATGACGCACGTTGCCCGGCGCCACACCCAGCACGTAGTCACGCCCGCCGGCGGAGACGACGACCACGCGTTCGCGCTGGCCCACGGCCACGCTGTCGCGCACCTGAAGCAGACCGCCACGACGCAGGTTGCCGCCGCTGACACGCCGCAGCAGCCACAGCACGCCGACGGCCAGCAAGAGCACCAACACCAAAGCGCCGCCCAGGGTGCCGACCTGCGGCTTGGGCACGGCGGCGCCGATGTCGGTGCGCGGCGCCGGGGTGGAGGTTTCCACCACGTTCGCCGGCGCGGCCGTCGTCGCTACCGCTGCGGTGTTCAGCGTGAGCAGCATGTCAGCTCAGCTTGCGGACACGCTCGGCCGGGCTGACGACGTCGGTCAGGCGGACGCCGAACTTCTCGTTCACCACCACCACCTCACCGTGGGCGACCAGCGTGCCGTTGACGAAGATGTCCAGCGGCTCGCCGGCCAGGCGGTCGAGTTCGACGACCGAGCCCTGATTGAGTTGCAACAGGCTGCGGATCGGCATCCGCGTGCGCCCCACTTCCATCGACAGCGTCACGGTCACGTCGAGAATGCAGTCGAGATTCAGCTCCGAATCAAGCGAGGCGGCGGCCTCCGCGCGCAGCTCGCGCTCGGGTGCGGCTTCCGGCACGGCTGCCGAGGGAGTGGCGTCGTTCGCGGGAGTCTGGTTCATGGTCATGCGATCAACCTCAGTGAACTTGGATGTCGTCGCGGATCGCGCGAACGAGTTTCAGGGCCTGACTGCCGCCGGAGATGCCGAACTCGCAGTCGTAAAGCGGCACGCCCTCGGCGGAGAAATCCACGGTGGCGGGCATGTCGATGGGGATGACGTCGCCGGCCTTCAGGTGCATGAGCTGGGACAGCGTCATCCGTACCTCGGTCAGCGTGCTGGTCACGTCGACCTCGGCGCCGAGCAACTGCTTTTTCAGCGTCGCGGTCCAACGCTCGTCACGGTCGCCGCGGTCGCTCTGGATGCCGGCGTCCAGCAACTCGCGGATCGGCTCGACCATGGCGTAGGGCAGCGTCAGGTGCGCCTCGCCGCCGTGGCCATCGATGTCGATATCGAAGCGGCAGACGACGACAATTTCGCTGGGGCTGACGATGTTGGCGAAGGCCGGGTTCACCTCGGACTGGAGATACTCGAACTCCAGTGGCAGCACCGGTGACCAGGCCTGCGTCCAGTCCTCGAAGGCGTGATTGACCAGAATCTGGATCACGCGCATTTCGGTGGACGTGAACTCGCGCCCCTCGATCTTGGTGTGAAAACGTCCGTCGCCGCCGAAGAAGTTGTCGACCACGGCGAACACCAGCTTCGGCTCGAAGATCAGCAGGCCAGTGCCGCGCAGCGGCTTGACCTTGATCATGTTCAGGTTCGTCGGCACGTAGAGCTGGTGCAGATACTCGGAGAACTTGACCGTCTGCACACCCTTGACGGTGATGTCCGGCGAGCGCCGCAGCATGTTGAACAGACTGATGCGGAAATGCCGGGCGAAGCGCTCGTTGACCATTTCCAGCGTCGGCATGCGGCCGCGGACGATGCGGTCCTGCATCGCCAGGTCGTAGCCGCGCACGCCGTCCGGGCTGACGTCGTCCGAGCCGGTATCGACCTGCCCGTCCTCGACGCCGTGCAGCAGCGCGTCGATTTCATCCTGTGAGAGTACGTCGCTCATTGCATCACGAAGCTGGTGAAGTAGACGGCCTCGACATCGCTGGGCTCGTTCTCTGATTCGAGCAGGCTGGTCAGCGTGCTGAGCGCCAGCGACTGAAGGTCCAGGCGTCCCTGCCGCGTGCCGAGCGTTTCGTAGCTCTGCGAGCCGAACAGCAGCAGCAGGTCATTGCGAATCAACGGCTCATGTCGGGACAGCGCCTCGGGTACGTCCTCGTCGCGAGTCATCACCTGCAACTCGACCTGGAGAAAGCGCATGTCGCCCGCGGCGTCGGTCAGGTTCACGACAAAGGCCGGATCGAAGGCGTGGTAGATCGCCGGGCCTTTGGTCACCACTTCCTCTGTCACCTCGCCCTCAGCAACCTCAGCCTCGTCGTCACCGCTCAGGAAGAACCAGGCAGCGCCGCCGCCGGCCGCCAGTATCACGACCACGGCGATCAGCAGGATGACCAGCATCTTGCCCGCCTGCTGACCCAGTCCGGCCAGGTGGTGCGAGCGCGGCATATGGAGAACAGGGGCTTGGTTAACCGACATCGTGAAGTCTCGTCTGGACAGTGTGCTGCCCCCCTTGGGGCAAGCCATGTGCCACACGAATACGCGCTGCCAGACGTTTGACGAAACAACCTAATTATCTGTTTTCAATGGAATTTAAAGTCATTCGATGAAGTCGCGGCGGTGAATTGACGGCGGTGCGAAACCACCCGCGACAAGAAGCCGACGTCAGGCCCAGGTATCGAGCCCGCCGAGGGTTCCCAGGGGGATCGAACGCCGCGTGTCGACCGGGATGGCGTCACCGACAGCGGCCCTGAAAGCCCGGTCTGACGCGGAATCACCACCCTGCTCCCGGCCGGATGACGAATTTCCGTCAGCGTCCTGGAAATGCTGCTGCACCTCGACGTCGACCTTGGAAAAACCCGCATTGTCCAATGCCGTTTGCAGGCGGGGCAGCGAATGCTGCAACCAGTCCAACGACTCAGGCTGGCGGGCGGCAAGCACCACGCGCACCTGCTGTTCAACCGTCTCGATCGCAACCTGCAACTCGCCCAGGGATTCGGGATGCAGACGCACCGTCGCCTTGGTGACGCCATCACGCAGCTGAAGCTGCAACTGCGCGGCAAGCTGCTCCGGGTTCGCCACCGGCGCCGCGGACATCGCCTGCGTCAGTGCGGCAACCGCCGACGTGTCACCGCCCGCGGGTGCGGCCATGGAGACCGATATCGGAGCGACAATGCCCGCCGCGCCGGCATCTGCGACCAGAAGAGTCGCGGGGCCAAGCCGGTCGCCGCGAAGGACGATCTGCTGCGCCGCGCCCTGAACCTGCGCCGAGGCGGTGATGCCGGCCGACCGATGCATCTGCTCGACCGCGAGTGTCTTCGTTGAATCGGCATTCGGTTGGGTGGCGCCGCCGTCGGCGCCCCCGGCTTTTGCCGTGACCCGTATCGGCTGCGACGCCCGCGCCGGTGATTCCGTGGCCGGTTTGGTGGCGGGTTGCCGGGCGACCGTCGCGTCGTCCACGGCCGTGTCAGCCGGCTCGGCGGTGGACGCCTCCGACCGGGTCGGCGCCGCGGCATCCACGGACTTGTCGCCGCGATCTGCCGGTTCCGCCTCGCCCGGCGGCGGCGATTCCCGCGGGGGCGACACCACGGCCGCGACCGCCTGCTGCGATTGCGAACCGTCGGATGCCTGATCCACGGGTGCTGGCTCGCGGGAGTCCGCTTCGTTTCCGGCTCCGTGACCGGCGGCGGAACGGACAGCGTCCGCGCTTCCCGTGCCCTCGGACAGCATCCGCGAGAATTCACCATCCTCCGGCGTGTCACGCCCGGACGCGGGCGTACCGCCTGCGGGTCGGGTCTCGACCGCGGATGCCGGGGCCACGCGCATCAGCCGGCGCCCTGTATCCATTGCGTTACGGCCGCCTCGTCCTGGTCCTGCTGTTCGCGGCGGCGACGGTCGCGCGCCTGCTCGTCGCAGGCCACACGATGCAGATGTTCCATGCGGCGGTGTTCGGACTGCCGCTGCTGCAACTGGAGACATTCCCGGCTCAGGCCTGCCTGCTGCTGCTCGACCACCCTGGACTGGGTCCGGCAGGCATCGGCCAGTTTCGAGACGAAGGCGCAGCGGTTGGCCAGCGCCCCGGCCGTGAGTGCGCCACCCAACGTGCCCGCGGCGTATTCCGCCATGTACTGCTCCAGCGCCTGATGACGCTGCCGTTCCTGCTGCACGCGGCTGCTCGCGGTGCTGACCGCGGCCTCCGCGCGTTCCTCGCGCAGGCGATAAACATCGACCAGTTGCCCCGTACGCTTGGGATCACGCATGGCCGTCCTCCGGGTTCATGCCAAGACTGTCGAAGAGCCCCTGCATGGACCGGGGCAGGCTGGCGCCCTCATCCGGCGCCTGACGCAGGTAATCGAGCATGGCCGGCCAGCGCTCGACGGCGCGGTCGGTGACCGAATCGCTGCCGCGCTGGTAGGCGCCGATGCGGATCAGGTCGATCTGCCGCTGGTAGGCCGAATAGAGCTGACGGAACTGGTTGCAAACCGCCTGGTAGTTGCCCGAGGTCACCTGGCGGGCGACCCGGCTGACCGATGACTCGATGTCGATGGCCGGGTAGCGACCGGTTTCCGCGATCTGACGGGCCAGCACGACATGGCCGTCGAGAATCGCCCGCGCGGTGTCCGCGACCGGATCGTTGGGGTCGTCGCCCTCGGTCAGCACGGTGTAGACGGCCGTGATCGAACCCGATCCGGCTGCGCCGTTGCCGGCGCGTTCCACAAGCATCGGCAGCCTGGCGAACACCGACGGTGGGTAGCCGCGTGTGGTGGGTGGCTCGCCAACGGCCAGACCGATCTCCCGCTGCGCCTGGGCGAAACGGGTCAATGAATCCATCAGCAGCAACACGTGCTTGCCGCGCGAGCGGAAGTATTCCGCGATCGCCGTCGCCCGCCAGGCCGCATGCACGCGCATCAGCGGCGAGCGATCGGCCGGCGTGGCGATGACCACGGCGCGCTGCATGCCGTCCGGACCCAGTGTTTCCTGGACGAATTCACGCACTTCGCGACCACGCTCACCGATCATCGCGACGACCACGACCTCGGCGCTGGTATGCCGAGTCATCATGCCCAGCAACGAGCTCTTGCCGACACCGGAGCCGGCGAACAGGCCGATGCGCTGTCCGCGGCCGACGGTGAGCAGCCCGTTGATGGCGCGCACGCCGACATCCAGCGGCTCGGTGATCGGTTCACGCTCCAGCGGATTGATCAACCCGCCCATCAGCGAGACCCGGCGGTCGGTGCGGGGTGCCGACAGGCCGTCCAGCGGCTGCCCCGCGCCATCGAACACGCGACCCAGCAAGCCCTCGCCCACGGCCACCTCGCCGGAGCGACGGTCCGGCAGCACCCGGGCACTGGCCTTGAGCCCGGTCATGTCGCCGGTGGGCATCAGATAGCTGCGGTCGCCGTCGAAACCGACGACCTCGGCTTCGACGAAGCCGCCGCCCTCGACCTCGACGCGGCAGTGCCCGCCGATCGGCATGCGGCAACCGGAGGCTTCCAGGGTCAGGCCAATCGAGCGCTTGAGCACGCCCTCGACCACGATGCCGCTTTCGCTTTTGGGCACCGCGCTGTAACGCCCCAGGCGCTGGGCGACGCGCTCGTTGCGTTCGGCCTGCCAGGGAAGGTGGTGGACGGCCATCCGCGTAGTCCCGCCTACCGGAACGCCGGAGCGACGAGCCGCTCGACGCGGGCATCCAGGCGCGCATCGGCCCGCGCGTCCGCGGTCTCGACCCGGCAGTCGCCAGGCTGCAGCCCGTCATCGGGCATCAGCTTCCAGTGCGGCCCCTCCACCGGCTGATCCAGGTGTTCGCGCACGAACACGGCGTCATCCGGATTGAGATAGACGGTGACATTGCTCTCGGCCCCGGCTACCGATTCGACGGCCTCGTGAATCATGTTGCCGATCAGCTCCGGCTGGGTGGAAAGCTCCGCGCGGACGATCCGCGCGGCGACGGCGGACGCGATCTTGAGCAGCGTCTGCTCCACCTCGGAGTCCAGGTCGGCCAGTGGCTGCACCAGCGTGTGAAAGATGTCCTTGAGACGATTGACCCGCTCGCCGGCATCCGCACTGCCCTTCTGGAACCCGACGTCATAGCCGTGCTGGTAACCCTCCTGGAAGGCGGCCTCCTCGATACGGTCCAACTCGGCGACCGTCGGCGGCGCGGTGTCGTTACTGGCCTGCGCCGGGTGTGCGCCGGCCGCGGGCAGAATCGTCGGCGCCTCCCAACGCGCCGCCTGCTCGCCCGCCGCCGCATGCAGGGGCTCAGATGAACTCGTCGCCACCGCCGCCTCCCAGCATGATCTCGCCCTCGTCGGCCAGACGACGGGTCACCTCCAGAATTTCCTTTTGCGCGGCCTCGACATCGGATACGCGCGCCGGACCGCGGTTTTCCATGTCATCGCGCAGCATTTCGGCGGCGCGGCTGGACATGTTGGTCAGCACCTTGTCGCGCAGCGAGTTGTCGGCGCCCTTGAGCGCCAGCACCAGGGTTTCGCTGTTGACGTCGCGCAGCAGGCGTTGGATGCCCATGTCGTCGATGTCCAGCAGGTTGTCGAAGGTAAACATCAGCTCGGCGATTTCCTGGCTGAGGTGCTGATCGAACTCGCCGATCTTGTCGAGCAGGATCTGCTCGGACGACGAATCCATCAGGTTCAGGATGTTCGCGGCCGACTTGCGCCCGCCCAGGCTGGAGGAGCGCGAGCTGTTGTTGTTCGCGAACTGCTTTTCCATGATCTCGTCGAGCTCGCGCAGGGCGTTGGGCTGGATGCCGTCCAGCGTCGCGATACGCATCAGCACGTCGGGCCGGACCCGCTCCGGCAACAGCGCCAGCAGTTCGGCGGCCTGATCGGAATCCAGGTAGGACAGGACGATGGCGATGATCTGCGGATGCTCGTTGCGGACGATCTCGGCCACGGCTTTGGTGTCCATCCACTTCAGCGCTTCCAGGCCCTTGCTGCTCTGCCCGACCAGGATGCGGTCGATGACGCCACCAGCGCGTTCCTCGCCCAGCGCACCGATCAGCACACGGCGCACGTAGTCGTCGGCGCCGACGCCCAGTGATGTCTGTTCCTCCAGCGCGTTGACGAAGTTCGTGACCACCGACGAGGCCTGCTCGCGGGACACGTTCTCCAGCTTGGCCATCGCCGCGCCCAGGCGCTGAACCTCCTTGGCACCGAGGTGCTTGAGGATTTCCGCCGCCTCGGCTTCACCGAGCGACATCAGCAGAATCGCCGCCTGATCGACCCGACTCATGTCGGACACGGCCGGTGCCTGCGGAATCGCCAGTTCAGTCGCCATCGTTCACCCACTGCCGCACGACCTGGGCCACCCGTTTCGGGTCCTCGCTGACCACCTGCCGAACCGCGGTGATCTGCTGTTCGTACGGCGCGCTCAGGTCAATGGCGAACGGCTTGTTCGGATCGGCCAATGCGCGCTGACCAGCATGGCCACCCGCCGCCTGCGACAGCGTGACCTGCTCCTCGTCATGCATGCCCATCAGGCCCGCATCGGCGCCGGCACCCGCCAGCGCCATCTGCTGGCCGCCCATCATCTGCGCGGGCGAGCGCAGCAGGCTCTTCAGCATCGGCCGCACCAGCGCCATCAGGATGATGATGACGAGCAGCACGCCGCCGCTCTGGCGCGCCAGATCCGTGATCCAGGGCTGCTGCCACAACGGAATCGGCGCGATCTCCTCGAGCTCGCCCACCTCGTTGAGGAACGGCGCGTTCATGACCGACACGCTGTCGCCCCGCGCGGCGTTGAAACCGATCGCCTCGCGCACCAGTGCCTCGATGCGGCCGAGCTGATCCGCGGCCAGCGGCTGCATCAGCACGTTGCCGTCGGCGTCGCGCGTCGGCACGTGGTCGACCAGCACCGCCGCGGACACCCGCTGCAGACGGCCGACGGACTCGCGCAGATAGCGCGTGGTCTTGTCCAGTTCGTAGTTGCGGACTTCCTGTCGGCGCACCGCGCCCGCGGCGGCCAACTGCCCTTCGCGGGGTACCGGCGTCGTGCCCGGCAGTCCTTCGGGCTTGTTCGTCGTCGCACCCGGCACGCCGGTGGGCACGGCGCCGGCGGAGCTGTCCTCGGAGGTCTGTTCGGAGCGGATCGCGGCCTCCGGCGCGTAGCGTTCCACCGTCTCTTCCTGCACCGCGTAGTTCATGTCGGCGGTGACCTGAACGCTCAGCCTGGCCGCACCGACCATTGGCGCCAGCAACTCGCGAATGCGATCGGAAAAGGCCTGCTCCACCCGACGCGTGTGCTCGAAGTTCTTGTTGGTGATGGCCAGTTCGCTGTCCTGATCACCCGAGGACAGCAACCGCCCCGCCTGATCAACCACCGAGACGCGACCAGGTTCCAGCGACGGCACGCCGGCGGACACCAGATGCTGGATCGCGGCGATCTGCGTGCGTTCCAGACTGCGACCGGGGAACAACTGGACGACCACCGAGGCCGTGGGCTCACGACGCTGGCGCACGAACGGCGACGGCTTCGGCACCGCCAGATGCACCCGCGCCTTGTCCACCGGTTGCAGACTGGTGATGGTGCGGCTCAGTTCGGTTTCCAGCGAATGCTGGTAGCGGGCCGATTCCATGAACTGGCTGACGCCGAGACCCGGATTTTCCTGCATGGACTCGAAGCCCACGCCCGCGCCCTGCGGCAACCCCTGGGCGGCCAGGGTCAGGCGAGCCGCCTGCACGTCGGCACCGTCGACCATCACCGCGCCGCGGGTCACGTCCATCTTGTATTCAATGCCCTGGGTCGCCAGCGAATCGGCGATGGCGGACAGGTCGCGCTCGGCCAGTCCGGTGTAGACCGGGACCAGCGCCGGCGACTGCGACCAGAAGTACACCGTCACCCCGATCGCCACGGCGGCGGCGATGCCGACCAGCAGGGTCAGCTGCCGCAGTCCCGGCACCTGGCCCAGGCGGTCGGCGAGCGTGTCTTGTGCGGCAATGTCGGTCATGGCTGCGGGTGCTCAGTCGGTGGCGCAGATCATCAGATCGGCATGTTCATGACGTCCTGGTAGGCGTTGACCATGCGATTACGCACCTCGGTCAGCGCCGTGAAGGACACCTGGGCCCGCCCGGAGGCGAGCATGACGCGGGCCAGATCGGCCTGCGGGTCACCCATCTGGAAACGGGTCTTGAGATCGTTGGCGGTCTGCTGCGTGGCATTGACCGAGTCGAGCACATCCTTAGCGGCCTCGGCGAACGAGGTTTCCGGTGCGCGGCCAACCGTGCTGATCGACTGGGCGGCCGCTGGCTGGTCCGCCAGAGCCGGCGACTGCGAACGCAGGCTACGGATCTGGGACAGCACGCTCTGAATCTCGATGTTGGACATGACTCGGGTTGTCGGTGACTGGGTCTGGGAAAACAATCCTTACCGCGACTGGGGCAAGTTCCGTTCCTTGATGCTGCCCGCGATCGTGTCGGTTTCCGGACGCGACCGCAGCACCACGGGCCTAGCGGCCCAGGTCGTACTTGCGCAGTTTTTCGACCAGCGTCGTTCGCCGCAGATGAAGCAGCTGGGCGGCATGCGCGACAACACCGTTGGACGCGTCAAGTGCTTGACGGATCAACGCCATTTCCACGCTGGCGATGTGATCGCGCAGGTCAATGCCGCTTTCCGGCAGGCTCGGCTGAGCAGCGCGGGCCGGCTGCGTCGCGGACTGGTGAGCGGCCGTCGCGCCGATGAGGGATTCGGTGACGCCGGTGTCCGCCGGCTGGTAGCGACCGGGCAGTTCTTCCATGCCGACCACCTGACCGGGATGCAGCACGGACAGCCGCTCGACCAGATTGGCGAGCTCGCGCACGTTGCCGGGCCAGGCATATTGCTGCAGCGCTCGAACGGCGTCGTCGCTCAGTGCGACATCACCGCGGCCGTCGGCCTGCAACGAGGCGATCAGGTCATCGACCAGACGCGGCAGATCGGCGATCCGATCCGCCAGCCGGGGCATCTCCACCGGGAACACGTTCAGCCGGTAGAACAAATCCTCGCGGAAGTCGCCGGACACGATGCGTGATTCGAGGTCGCGATGGGTCGCCGCGATGATGCGCACGTCGCATTGCCGGGTTTCGTTGCCTCCAACCCGCTCGAAGCTGCGCTCCTGCAGCACGCGCAGAATCTTCACCTGCATCGGCAGGCTCATGTCGCCGATCTCGTCGAGGAACAAGGTGCCACCCTCGGCCAGCTCGAAGCGACCGCGACGCTGGGCCACGGCGCCAGTGAAGGCACCCTTTTCGTGCCCGAACAGTTCGGACTCCAGCAGGTCGGCCGGAATGGCGCCGCAGTTGACCGCGACAAAGGGCTTGTTGGCGCGGCGTGACAGTGCATGAATGCGCCGGGCCGCGACCTCCTTGCCGGTGCCGGACTCGCCGGTGATCAGCACCGTCGTGTCAAACGGCGCCACCTGATCAATCATGCCGCGCACGCGCTGAATGGCCTGGGACTCGCCGGACGGCCCCAGCCGCGACAATGCCCGCTCGGCGTCGGAATCCATGCGCTTGACGCTTACACGCTGCATCAGTTCGGAGAGCTGCTGGTGCCGGATCGGCATCTGCAACACCGCATGTTCGTCCGGGTGCAGCCCATGCGGCGCCTCGGCCTGTTCGGGCAGCAGCAGAATGAATGGAAACTGGGGGTCGCGCTTGAGCCAGGCATAGAACGCATCGGCCTGGTCACCAAGATCGCCGATGACGATCGCCGCGTACTCACGGGGCCGCGTCTTCTGCGCGCGGAGCGCATCGACGTCGGTCCAGCATTCAGGGGTGAAATCGACAAACTCGAGGACGGCGCCGACGGAACGGCCCTGCTCACGGTTGGTGTCGATGACAAGTACGCGCGATTCGCTCATGGGGGTACCTCTTTAGCGTCTGGCGGTTGATCCGCCCAGCTGTTGTACGACTCGGTCGACGCCTTCCATGAATTCGGCCTTGCCAATGAAATTGTCCGCGCCGGAAGCCGCCGCATGCTCGCGGTGGCCGGCGTCGTCAAAGTTGCTGACGATGACGATATGCGGCGGGTTGTCCTGCGCCTTGATCAAACGGGATGCCTGCAAACCGCCCATCCGTGGCATCGAGATATCGATCAGCAACAGGTCCGGCTTGTGGCGTTCACACAGCTCGATCGCCTCCTCGCCGGATTCGCCGAACGCGATCAGGTCGATCGCCGGATGATCCTCGAGCAACGCACCCGCCAGGGTTCGAAAGGCGCGGTGATCGTCGACGACGATCGTCCTGAATGTGTCCATGCTGTCCCCTTCGGTCGCGAATCTGTCGATGAGAGTCATCGACAATACCGCCCGGGGGGACCCGGTGCGAGGCGTCGAGTTCACGCCAGCGACTCGGCCAGCGTGGTCACCCGCTGGGCGCGAAGCTTGGCGGATGCAATGCCCAGCGCCTCGCGGTATTTGGCGACGGTGCGCCGCGCCACGGTGACACCCCGGCGCGCCAGGATGGCGGTGATATCGGCATCGCAGAAGGGTTCATCCTGGGGCTCGCCGGCCACGATCTCGCGGATCATGGCCTTGACCGCGGTCCCGGACGCGCTGCACTGCGTGCCCGAACCCACTTCGCTGGAGAAGAAGCGCTTGAGTTCGAACACGCCCAGCGGGGTCTGGATGTACTTGCTGGTCGTGACCCGGCAGATTGTCGATTCGTGCATGCCGATGTCGTCGGCGATCTGCTTCAGCGTCATCGGCCGCAGGCCGGCCTCGCCCTTGTCGAGAAACTCCGGTTGGCGAGCGAAGATCGCCTGCACCGTGCGCAGGATGGTGTCGCGCCGCATCTCGATGCTGCGCAGGAACCAGCGTGCCTCGACGAGCTGATCGTTCAGCGCGGCGGCATCAGCGCGGTTGCACTGTCCCAGCATGCGCTCGTAGGTGGTGTTCAAACGCAGGTGCGGATGCGCGGCGCTGTTCAGCCGCACCGTCACACCCCGTTCGCTGACCTCGACGATGGCGTCGGGCACGGTAATGTCGGACACGGTGGCGTCCAGACCCGGCTTGGGGTTGAGCCGGCGAATGCAGTCGATGGCTTCGCGCAGCGACGACATGTCCACATCCAGCGTGTCGCAAAGCCAGTCCAGTTCGGCGTTGGCCAGCGTTTCGAGATGGTCACTGACCACGCGAATCGCCAGCGGCGCGGCGGCCTCGCCGCTCAGTGCCAGTTGCGCCAGCAGGCACTCGCGCAGGTTCAGCGCGCCGATGCCGGCCGGGTCCTGCTTCATGAACTGGGCGCGGACGCGCTCGACCCGATCGAGATCAACATCGAGACCGGCCTCGCGCAGGCCGCGGGCGATGTCCGCGGGGCGCTCTTCCAGGTATCCGGTTTCGTCCAGGGCATCCAGCAACGTCAGCGCGATTTCCAGATCGACCGGATCGGAGAATGCAATCTGCAACTGCTCCAGCAGACGGGCGCGCACGCCGCGATCGCTGTCGCTGGGTTGCCGCTCTTCAGGAATCCCGTCTCCGGCCGATGAACCCAGAACCTGAATCTCGTCGAAGGACTCGGGTTCGCCATCGTCGCCGGCGCCGCCCTCGTCGGACTCCAGCATCAGGTTGCGATCGAGCACGTCGGCGATTTCCTGCTCGAGCTCGACGGCGGACAATTGCAGGAAGCGGATCGACTGGATCAACTGCGGCGTCATCGTCGCCGAGGTTGCGATTCGCGCGCCAAGATTCTGTCTCATCAGTCGTCCTCTCCAGCCCGCCAGATCCGGTTGGCATCTGGCATGGCGTCAGTATTCCGACTGGCCGTGAACCCAACAATCGGGATGATCCCCACCCTTTGTAGGGGTTTCCCCGACACACCCCCACAGGAGTTTGTAGGGGCTGCGAAACGGGTGACGGAAACCCGCCACAACACCCTGGCAAGGCGTTGTTTTAAAAGGGTAATCAAGAAATCCGCGTAGACGCCGACGGCGGGATTCCGGCGACGGTGAAATGACGGCTGACCGATGGCTGGTGGGGTGAACCCGGTTGAACGGTCAGGCGATCCGGCCCGACCGGTGGGGATCAGTGCTGGGTGTCGTAGTGACCCCGAACCGCGAACCGGACCAGCGCGTTGGCGGTGCTGATCCCGAGCGCCTGCATGATGCGCGCCCGATGGGTCTCGACCGTCTTGACGCTGATGTCGAGTGCGGCGGCGATCTGCTTGGTGGACTGGCCGCTGGCGAGCGCCCGCAGCACATCCCGCTGACGGGGTGTGAACAAGGGACGCCGACCGGCGTTCTCCCCGGTCTGGTCGCAACGCCGCCGCCGCGGAGTATCGAACATCGCCCGCGAGACCCGCGGGCTGACAAAAGTGTCGCCGTTCATCACCGCGCCAATGGCAACCGGCAGTTCCTCGGGGGCTGAGTCCTTCACCAGGAAACCGGCGGCACCCACGGCCATCGCCTCACGGACATACTCGGACTCGGCGTGCATGGACAGCACGAGCACCCGGGTGTTCGGAAAGCGCTTGTCGCAGTCCTTGATGATGTCGATGCCATGCATGTTGGGCATCGCGAGATCCAGCAGCAGGATGTCGGGTTCGCGCGCCTCGACCAGGGGAGCCACCTGCGCCCCGTCGCCGGTCTCACCGACCACGTCGACACCTTCGATGGACTCCACCAGCGAACGGATTCCGGCGCGAACAAGCGTGTGGTCGTCCGCCAGCAGAATGCGAACGGTACGGGGGCTCGCCTGCGAGCGCATCATCACGATGTCGTCGGCTTGGTGACCTGTCACCGGTAGTTCTCTTCCAGGGTATGCCGCGTTAAGTGGTGCCGGCCCGACACTAACGCAAGCCCTGAACGCAGACAACGTGGTCCGGTACGGCCTGATTGCGCCCGGACAATGGCTCCCCGCATAACCCCTCCCATAGACATGCATGGATATTAGCCGAAAAATTTCGAAGGGTCGGGACCTCCCCTGTGGACGGGGTGATCGGGGTGACGAACGCGCGCGACTCAGGCGCGATCGGGGCCGGACTGATGACTGCGATACGCGCGGTCGGCATCCTGACGACGGCTGACGGTCTGCCGATGCTCGGCGAGGCGGTTGCGCACCTGTCGCGCCTCGGCTTCCAGCTCCCGATGACGATCGAGCACGGCTCGCAACACCTGCGGCGGCATCCCGGACCATTCGACCTGACGAACCACATCGTCATAGCAATGCCAGGCGTCGCGACTGGCCAGTGGATCATCCTGCCCCAGCGCGGCCAGGCAGGCGGCCTGCGCGTCCAGCACCCGCTGGATCAGGGGGCTCATCCGACGGCCACCCGGCCGGGGGTCGGCGCGATGGAGGCCCAGGCGCCGCGGACTTCCTCCATGAGCTCGGCCGCCTCGTCCAGCGCGGCGACGTCGGCACGCAGGTTGGCGTCCAGCAGGCGCCGGATCACGTAGTCGTAGAGGCTGTCCAGGCGTTCGGACAAGCCACCCTCGACATCGAAATTCAGACTGGCGCGCAAGGCCTCGACGATGGCGATGGTGCGGCTGATGCGCTCGCCCTTGCCGGCCAGATCCCCGCGCTGGATGCAACCACGCGCCAGCGCCATCCGTTCGGTGGCACCGTCCAGCAGCAGCTGGATCAATCGATGCGGGTCCGCCCCGGCGACGCCGGTCATGACCTGGTTCTGCTGATACGGATTGGCGCGATTCCTGGATAGATAGTTCATCGATGTCTCCGGCTACAGGAACGGTTGCCCCGCCCTAACCCGCTTCCGTCCGGGTAAAGCCCGGCAGCGAGTTCAATTGTTGACTCAGGTAGCTGCCCGTGGATTGCAGGCTGGCGACCAGTTGATCCATCGCGGCGAACTGCGCTGTCAGCCTTGACTGGAAACGCTCCATCCGTCGATCCAGACGCTCGCCCTGCACTTCAATCTCCTCCAGCCGTGTTTCCAGGCTGTCCTCGCGTGCGTCGATCCGGCCATCGTCACCGGTGAACCCGTCCAGATAGGCACCCAGCTGCGCGGCCAGACCGTCATCGCCACTGAACAGCTCGACAACGGCGTCAAGGTTGGTATCGGCCATCTCCTGCATCACTGAAGCGTCGAATTGCATGGTTCCGTCGACATCAAAGCTGATCCCGACCTCGGACAACGAGCCGATGGTGCCGTCAAAGGCCTGCGTCATCATCGAGCGCAGGGACTGTCGGGCGCCGAGCGCCAGCGGATCGCCCACCAGTGCGCCGGAGGTGCCGCCGGGCACGGCCAGTGAGACCGATGTAAGCGTCACCTGCGCATTGTTGTAGGCGGTGACAAAGGACTGAACCGCATCGGTGACCGAGCCGCGGTCGCGATCCACGTTGACGACGATGTCGGCGTCCGCGTCGGGCGTTTCCGACAGCAGCGTGAACGTGAGGCCATCGACCACATCGGTGATGGTGTTGGTCGACGAGGAACGAATGAAGCCGTCGACCGACAGCTGGCCATCCAGCGCCTCGGTGAGTTCGGTGAGATTCTCGGTGACGCCGGGATCGTAGACCAGATCGCCAAGCCCCTCGCCTCCCACGTCGGGGGTGGCGGTGACGCGAATGCTGTTGTCGGCGCCAGTCGTCTCCGACTCCAGCACCAGGCGGGCGCCATCGTCCGCGGTGATGATGGAAGCCCGGATGCCAACATTGTCTTCGGCGTTGTTGATGGCATCGCGGATCTCCTCCAGCGTCGCCGACTCCTGAGCGATGTCCACGGAGAACGAGGCATCGCCCAGTTCCAGGGTCAGTGATCCGTAGCCGACCTCGGTCGCGGCGTCGGCATAGGCTTGCGAATGCAGCTTGTGCGCCGAGGCCAACTGCACGACGCGGGCGTTGTACGAACCGATCTGGGCGCCGGTGCCGGAGCTAACCCGCAGACTGTCTTCATCGCTCGATGTCGCGGCGGTCGGCGTGAAGGTCTCGGCGTCCTCCAGCGCGGAAGCGGCGGTGCTCAAGGCGTTCATCGATGCCCGCACCCGTCCCAGCGCGGACAGCTCGGCATTGGCCGACGAGTTCCGGCGCGCCAGTGCGGTGTCCTGTGCGCTGCGCTCGGCGCTGACCAGTTGCGAGACCAGGCTGGCGATATCCAGCCCGGATCCGATGCCTAGTGATGAAATGGACATGCACGACTCCTTTGCTTGCTGACCCGCTGAGGCAAGGGCCATGCCCCGCCACCGGCAGGCTCACCTTGGCTACGCGGAAATCTCCAGCGTGTGCGGCGCTCCGCCATGGAGCCTGCGTGCAGCCTCCACGACGTCCTCCGCCGGCATCTGCTGCACCACATCGCCGGTCTCGTCATCGACAATGGACACGACCAGCAACTCCGCCTGAGCGTCGACGCGAAACCGCAGGCTGGTGTTGGCTCCGATCATCGCCTCGTTGAGCTTGTCCACCGCCTGGTGCATCGCGCGCTCCGAAACAACCGGGCGTTCGCTGCGCTGCGTCGAACCGGGCATCGGCCGGCTCTCCTTCCTCGCAAGGTAGGGCAGCGGAGGCTCGGGCCGTTCCCGGAGCGCGTCGGTGATCGGGTTGATTCGAATCTCTTCGCTCATCACCTCAACTCCAATTCCGTGCGTTCAAACCAAAACGGGGCCAGGCACCCAAGGCGACCTGACCCCGTTCACTCATCCTCTTAGGGGGAGGACTAGCCCAGCAGGCTGAGGACGCTCTGCGGTGCCGAGTTGGCCTGGGACAGCATCGCCGTACCGGCCTGCTGCAGGATCTGGCCGCGGGTCAGCGCCGCCGTTTCCTTCGCGAAGTCGGCATCCTGGATGCGGCTGCGCGAGGCGCTCAGGTTTTCGGACTGCACCTGGACGGAGGTGACCACCGATTCGAAGCGGCTCTGCACGGCACCCAGTGAAGCGCGAGCGGTATTGACCGTGTCCAGCGCGCTGTCGACGAGCTGGATACCCAGCTGCGCACCGGCGTAGCTGCTGACGTCCAGCGTGTCGATCCCGGTCGAGGTCGAGGCCGTACCCAGCGAGGCGTTCGCCCAGCCGGCAACCGTGGCGTCATCAACCGTACCGGCCAGGGTGATCGCCGCGTCGCTGATCAGCGTGATCTGCCCGGTGGCGCTGTCGTACGAGGCACCCACGTTGGTCTGCTGGGACACTTCGTTGATCGCATCCACCAGCTGACCGGCACGTTCGGCGGCGCTGCTCGCACTGGAGATGGCACCGATGTCCACACCGTTGATGGTGACGCCACCGGCGGCGATCGCGGTCCCGAATCCGGTCATGCCGGAGGCGGCCACGGAGACGCTGGCCTGAGTCACGGAACCCATCGCGGCCGTGTTGGCATCGACGATGGACGACACGGTGATCGTCTCACCGGCGTTGGCACCGACCTGGAAGCTGGCACCCGAGAAGGAACCGTCCAGCACGTTCACACCGTTAAAGGTCGTGGTGTCGGCCACGCGGTTGATCTCGGACAGCAACTGGCTGACTTCGGTCTGCAGCGCGGCGCGGTCGGTATTGTTGTTCGTCGCGTTGGACGACTGCACCGCCAGCTCACGAATCCGCTGCAGGTTGTTGGTCACTTCGCCCAGCGCGCCTTCCGCCGTTTGCGCCAGCGAAATGCCGTCGTTGGCGTTGCGGGCCGCCTGATCCAGACCGCGGATCTGGGCGGTGAAGCGCTCCGAAATCGCGAGGCCGGCCGCATCGTCCTTCGCGCTGTTGATGCGAAGACCGGTGGACAGACGCTGCATCGACTCGGCGAGCATGCCCTGAGAGTTGTTGAGGTTGCGCTGAGCATTCAGCGACATCACGTTGGTGTTGATCACTTGCATGGCTAAAAACTCCTGGTCCGTTTAGGTTGCGACGCCGGCGGCGCCTGGTGCTCAGCGGAGCGTTCCAACCTGGACGTCTCGCCGATACAGCCCGGTTATCGGACCCGCCATGGAGAACTTTAGAAATTTTCTCCTCGCATCGACGTGGTACCGACGAATCAACTGGTCATCGACAGTTTCCGATCCAGCTTGCGCAATGGCCGCGAACCCGGTGAACCCCGCGCACCGACGGGAATGCCGCCAACGCGGGAAGACCGGATGACGCGTCGACGAAACCATGCGAAGTTTGCCGGCCCGATCTCGCGTGGACCCCGACGCCTCGATGCAACGGCGACCGATCCGCAATCTGCTGCTGAGCCTGCTGACGCTACTGTCGCTGGGCCTTGGCCTGGTTGTGCTGACCAGCCTGCGCAGCTTCGACAGCACGCTGACCCGGGAGATACTGGCGGGGCTGCTCGCCGCCGGAATCGCTTGCGGCCTGGTGCTCGGCCGACTGATCTGGCGGCAAAGCCGGGAAGTCAGCCTGCTCGAGCAGACCGGCGAACGGCATCTCCAGATGCTGGAAGCCATGCCGGATGCCCTGCTGGTCGTGGACAAGACCAGCGATCGCGTGATCAACGCCAACCAACGCTGCCACGGACTATTCGATCGCGACCCGGATGCCATCAAGGGGTTGCCGATCCACGACCTACTGCCCTCGCTGGAACTGAGTGACGCGCCGAATCACGCGGACGTCGGGTTGCTGGAGACCGAGATTCTGCGACCGGACGGACAGCGGATTCCGGTCGACATCGGCGTCAGTACGCTGGTCGCACCGCCGTCGAACGCACCCCAGACCATTCTGAGCCTGCGCGACGCGCGCGCCCGGATTGCCGCGGAAACCGCGCGAGCCGACGCCGAGCAGCGAACCCGGCAGATCATCCAGGCCGTACCTGGCGTCGTGTATCGCTGTGCGATGGACGAGTACTGGACCATGGCGTACATCTCCGAGCAGGTCGAGGCGCTAACCGGTTACGCGCCGCAGGACTTCATCAACAACAAGCGAACCTCGTTCGGCGAACTGATTCATCCGGAAGACGCCCCGGGTCTGGCGACGCAGGTCGAGGCAGCGGCGCGGGCCAACCGGCCCTGGCTGATTGAATACCGCGTGCACCACCGCGACGGCACCCTACGCTGGGTCATGGAGCATGGCAGCGCGGAGCGGGCACCGGACGGCAACGTTGCGTGGCTGGACGGCGTGATGATGGACGTCACCGATCTGAAGACCGCGGAGCGGTCCGCCGAGGAAAGCCGGCGGCGTCTCGCCGAGATCACCGAAAACCTGCCCGGCGTCACCTGGCGGGCCGAAATGGACCGGGAAACCCGGCAGATCCGCTTCACCCATCTGGCCGGCCGACTGAACGACAGCTACGTCGAACTCGATCTCCGCCGCATCCGTGACGACCACGCCGGCGCGATGGAGCTCATCCACCCCGATGACCGTGACCGGTACGAGAAGAAGGTCAGGGACGCCATCGAACACGATCGGTACGTATGCGAGTACCGCCGCCTGCGAGTCGATGGCGGCTGGGGCTGGGTCCGCGATACCGGCTCGGTCTACGACGCACCCGAAGGCCGCAATCGGGTCGCCGTGGGACACACGATCGATATCGACGAAGAGCGCAGGCTGACCCACGAACTCGAGGTCGCCAGAACGGAAGCGGAGGCCCATGCCGAGCGGCTCAGCCGGCTGACCGACAACCTGCCGGGGGTGGTCTGGGAAGTGCACGCGACCCCGCCCGACTATGAACTCCGTTTCACCTATGTCAGCGAGACGCCGCAAATCGCCATCGGCCTGACGCCGAAGGATTTCTACGCAAGCTTTGACCGGATGATGGGCTTCGTGCATCCGGACGACAGGGCCCTGATGATCGAGGAGTTCGCGCGCGTCCGTCACGCCAGGAGCGAAGCGGATCTAACGGCGTCGTTCCAGCATCGCATGCGCACGCCGACTGGACAGTATGTGTGGCGCAGCACGTCCTACCGCGGTGTCTTCGGCGAAGACGGCAGCCGCACGGTCTACGGCCTGACCATCGACGTGCACCGGGAGAAGATGCTGGAGCAGGAACTGCGACTGGCCCGCGAGGACGCCGACCGGGCCAACGCGGCCAAGAGCGAATTTCTGGCCAACATGAGCCACGAGATCCGGACGCCGATGAATGCCATCGTGGGCATGTCGCATCTGATGCGCGGCACCGACATGACACGGCAGCAGGCGCGCTATCTGTCGCAGATCGACTCTGCAGCCCAGACGCTGCTGCGCCTGCTCAACGACATCCTCGACCTGTCCAAGATCGAGGCAGGTCATCTGGGCGTCGAGGCCGTGCCATTCGGGCTGTCCATGCTGATCGATGACCTCGGCAACCTGATGGGTGAAGGCGGTCGCGAGAAACAGCTGGAACTGTCGATCCGGCTGGCGGACGATTGCCCTGACCGACTGATCGGCGACCCGCTGCGCATCGGTCAGGTGCTGACCAATCTGGCGAGCAATGCCATCAAGTTCACCCCGAACGGCGGCGAGATCGATGTCGCCATCGACACCGTTCGGAGTGATTCGCACCGGGTGCGCCTGCGCTTCACGGTGACCGACACCGGAATCGGGCTGACCGCCGAACAGCAGGCCCGCGTGTTCGACGCCTTCGAACAGGCGGACGCGACGACCACCCGTCGTTTCGGAGGCACCGGCCTGGGCCTCGCCATTGCCCGGCGACTGGTCACGCTGATGGGCGGGGAAATCGGTGTCAGCAGTTCACCGGGCGCCGGCAGTCGCTTCTGGTTCGAGCTGGATCTGGAAAGGGACCGCGCCGGGCAGACAGTGGCGGCGGACCTGAGCGGCCGGCGCGCGATCGTCGTGGACGACCACGCCACCACCTGCGAAGTGGTCATCGGCATGCTCGCGCGGCTAGGCATTGGCGCCATCGCCCAGTTTGCGGGCCTGCCCGCGCTCGCCCGGATGGAACGGGCCAGGCAGGCTGGTGAACCCTACGACATCCTGATCGTCGACTGGCGCCTGCCGGACCTGTCAGGCGCCGAGCTGGTGCGCAAAGTGCGTGAAGCACCGGCCCGTTACGGTCAGCCCCACATCGTGATGATGACCGGCTACGGCGCGGAGCACAGCCTGCCTGGCGTATCCGAACTGCGGCTGGACGGGTTCCTGGTCAAGCCGGTCAGCCCCGGCCGGCTGCTGGAAGCCATCACCCCCGGCAGCGACGGCGTGCGCGAATCCTCGGCGGGTGAGCCCGGATATCCGTTCAACCTGACCGGCCTGCATGTGCTCGTCGTCGAGGACAACGCCATCAACCAGGAGATCGCCGCCACGATCATCCGTCAGGCCGGCGCCACCGTCTCGCTGGCCGACCACGGCGCAGAGGCGCTGCAGCGGCTGCGCGCCGACGGCGGCATCGATCTGGTGCTGATGGATTGTCAGATGCCGCTGATGGACGGCTTCGAGGCCACCCGGCGGATCCGCCAGCTGGACGTCCATGCCGACATCCCCATCGTCGCGATGACCGCGAACGCCATGGAAGGCGACCGGCAACGCTGTCTGGACGCCGGCATGGATGACTACCTTGCCAAGCCGATTGAGCCGGACGCGCTGCTCGAGATCGTGGCACGACATGTCGGACGTGAGTCGCCGCCAGCGCACGCGGACAACGGCGGCGGCACCACGCCCCTGCCGACACTGACCGGTTTCGCGCTGGACGACGCGTTGCGCCGCCTGGACGGCAACCACGCCATGCTGCGCCACCTGCTGGAGCGTTTCCGGACGGATCACTGCGACGCCGCCGATGCGATCCGCCAAACACTGGCCGCGGGGGACCCCGACCGGGCCGGACTGCTCGCGCATTCCCTCAAGGGCGCCGCCGGCAGCCTGGGCGCCTATCGCATTGCCGACCAGGCGCAAGCCATCGAGAACACGATCGAATCCGCCGGAGATCCGGCACCGCTGCTCATCGAACTGGAAACCGAACTCGACCAAGCCCGCCGTGCGCTGGCGTTGCTGGAGGCCATGGCGCCCCCGCCCTCCGCCGAGCTGCCGGCCGTCCAGATCCAACGGCAATGGCGCCGACTTGCGCAGTTGCTCCGCGAGAACGACACTCGTGCCGTCGATCTGGCAGCGACCTTGAAGCAGCAGGTTCCGCAACCAATGCAACAGGCGATCGCCGACGTGACCCAGCGCATCGAGGCTTACGACTTCGTTGGCGCGGGAACGGCCATGGAACGGATTGACCTGGATGCACTGCTCACCGGGAGGGAGGACAACAGCACGTGACGATGATGTCTTCGGTCGATCCGCCGACCGTGCTGGTCGTGGATGACACACCGAGCAACATCGACATGTTGCGATCGGTGCTGGCGGGCAGCTATCGCGTCAAGGCGGCGACCTCCGGGCGACGCGCCCTGGAAATCATCGACGAGGCTCCGCCCGACCTGATCCTGCTCGACGTGGTGATGCCCGACATGGACGGCTACGCGGTGTGCCGCCGGTTGAAGTCGGACATGAAGACCGCGCGGATTCCGATCATATTCGTCACCGCCCGCAACGAGGCCAGAGACGAGGAGCTGGGTTTTTCCATCGGTGGCGCGGACTATGTCACCAAGCCCTTCGAACCGACCGTTGTGCGGGCGCGCGTCGCGACGCATCTGGCCCTTTACGACCAGACGCGATTGCTCCAGCAGCTGGTGGACGAGCGCACCAGCCAGCTCCGCCACGAAATGGATCAGCGCGAGCAAGCCATCGCACGCATCCGCTATCTGCACGAGTACGATAACCTGACCGGGCTGGCGAACCGCAGCCTGCTGATGCAGCGCATCAGCATGGCGCTGGAGACCCACCCCGAGCAGGTCGCGGTGGCCGTGTTCGATGTCGACCGGTTCTCCGCGATCAACGACGCGCTGGGCACGCGGCTCGGCGACGTCCTGCTCCAGCAGATCGCGAGCGCGCTGCGCGGCGCGGCCGGTGGCACAGCATTTATCGGACGGCTTGGCGGCGACAGTTTCGGCGTGCTGCTGACCATGGACAGCCGCGTCGTCGACCGTCTGCATCTGATCAATGAACAGATCGATCGCCTGCTGGACGCCATCGTCCGCCCCTACAACCTTGAAGGGGAACGCATTCAGTTGCAGGTCAGCGGCGGCGTCGCGATTCATCCCAAGGATGGAGACACCGCGGAACTGCTGATCAAGAGCGCCGATGCGGCCATGCATGCGGCCAAGGAATCCACGCTCACCGCCTACATGTTCTACGACGCCGAGATGAACTCGGCCTCACGCGAACTGCTGACACTGGAGAGCGAATTGCGTGACGCAATTCGCGATGGCGCCATCGTGCCGTGGTACCAGCCGAAGTTCGATCTCAAGTCTCGTACGCTGGTTGGTGCCGAGGGGCTTGCACGCTGGATCCGACATGACGGGCGTGACGTCGGGCCGTCCGTGTTTGTACCGCTGTCCGAAAAAACCGGCCTGTACAAGGCGCTGAACCAGCGACTGGTGCATGACATCTGCGTCCAGGCCCGAGAATGGGCGAATGTCTACGGGGATCGGCTGAAGCTCGCGGTCAATGTCTCCGCCGCGGAATTCCAGTACCCGGGATTCGTCGCCGACATGCTGAGCATCGTGCGGGACACCGGCGTGGATCCGCGCATGATCGAGATCGAGATCACCGAGCACGCGGTGATCGCGGACCCGGTCGCGGCCGCGGACAAGATCCGGTTGCTCGGCGGCCACGGCTTTACCACGGCGCTCGACGACTTCGGCGTCGGCTATTCGTCGCTGTCCTATATCCGGCAATTGCCGATTCACACCCTGAAGATCGACCACTCGTTCATGGGAGGAGTCGGCGAGGATGAACGCGCGGACGCCGTCGCAGCGACGATCCTCACCCTGTCGAACCGACTCGGGCTGACCAGTGTCGGCGAAGGTGTCGAGCACGAGCATCAAATGCAGTTTCTCGCCGCCAACGGCTGCACCCTGGTCCAGGGTTTTCTGTTCGCCGGCGCGATGCCGTCCGCCGATTTCGAGCAACGCGTCCTGCGCCGCTGAAGCGCTGCGGTCCCACGCGACACCGCGCAACGCCCGAACAGATGCCGTATCATCGCGCTGCTGCCCAAGTCATCAGGCTGTTCCGGTGACCCCGTCACCGCGGATGCGGCGCTTCGCGATGCACCCGTTAGCTTTCTTGATTGTCGTGCAGTCGGCATGCGTCGACGCGTGCCGCAAATTGTTTGTTGTTGAGTTTTGTTAGGAAAGTTTCATGAGTGAAAAGCAGACCGGAACCGTCAAGTGGTTCAATGATTCCAAAGGCTACGGCTTTATCGCCCCCGCCAATGGTGGTGAAGACCTGTTCGCCCATTTCAAGGAAATCCAGGGTTCCGGCTTCAAGACCCTGGCCGAAGGCCAGCAGGTCGAATTTGTCGCGAGCCGGGGCGCCAAGGGGATGCAGGCGACACAGATCCAGCCCCTGTAAAAACGGCCGCCCCGTCCTGAGACGGGAAGCCTGAACAGAAAGCCGCGCCGATGCATATCGTCGCGGCTTTCTTGTATCCGAAGCAGTCCGGTTCACGGTCGTCAGACCAGGGATGAATCACCGCTCGGGAATGAGTAGTCTTGACACAAGTCATCGGAAGATCGCGGAGACGACCTTCTCGAGGCCATGACCAGACTCGTGGCACCATCGAGTTTCGATTGCGTCAGGTGCGGATTCCGGACACTCATCCAATCAGAGGTTGGTCAATGCCTGTTGCGCCACTAGCAACCCGGTCCATACCGTCATGCCGAGCAACTCCACCACCGGGTGAACGGGCCTCCATCCGGCGAAGCCTGGCGGCATGACACTGCCGACCCACTTGACGGAGGGATGGAACTTCTCCGATCAGATCGAGTTCGACCGGATCATGAACACGCTCACGATCACCGGCCAGTACCGTGGGCGACCACATCGTTTCAGGTTTTTCGTGGCGGGTGTCCAGGGCTTTCTGGACATGCATCAGCACCCCGTCGAAGACACGATGGCGGCGATGCGCCATCAGTTCGAACTGTTCACCCACCTGGCCGTCATCGCGTTCAAGGACGTTTACGGCGAACGCGACAGTCGAGGCTACTTCATCACTCAGGTGATGCTGGAGCGTCTGGCCGAACGCTACCTGGGGAGAGCGCCCTCCGCTCAGGACAACGCCAACGATCAGGACCAGACGCACACCGGTGACACCGCGCGTCCTGGCAACAAACGTTATCGTCGATAACCGACGGGCCCGCGGTTCACAGCCACGCTGGATCGGCCCATCGACCGCGACACCATTCGCCTAGAATGACGACTTACTTGATGACCCTTGGCGGTCAGCCCGCTCAGACCTTAACGGACTGAGAAGAACTCACAAGTGACTGCCTTCAAATCATCCTTTCGCAGCGAAAAGGAACGGGTGGATGTCCAATCTTTTCAATCGATTGCATCCACATTGCGCAGCGATTGAGCACCACGTCCCGCAGTACTCTCAATTCTCTGTGATCGACATGAAATGCTCGCCGATGCGATCGAAAGGCATAGCCTCGATACCATCGGAGAACTGCCGCGCCTCACCGCTGTAGGCAATCAATGCCTGCGTCAGTGGACTGCACTGTTCACGAAAGCGCAGCAGGCTCTTCTTGAATCCGCGGGTGTACGTCGCGGCGGATTTGATTTCCAGCCCGATCAGGCCCCGTCCGAACTGCTGCAGGCAATCCACTTCGTTGCCGTGGCTGTCACGATAGAAATACAGGTTGGGCTCGCGTCCCGCGTTGTAACGCGCCTTGAGCACCTCCAGGATCACCAGATTTTCGAACAAGCCTCCCACAAGCGGGTCACGGGCAGCTTGCGTGGCTGACTCGATACCAAGCAGGTAGCTGAGCAGACCCACGTCAGTGAAATACAGCTTGGGCGATTTGATGACTCGCTTGCCGAAATTCTCGAAATACGGCGGTAGGCGAAACACCACGAACGAAGCTTCCAGGATGGACAGCCACTGCTTGATGGTCTTGGCGTCCACACCCACGTCATTGCCCAGCGACTGATAGTTGATCACCTGCCCGACCCGCCCCGCGAGCAGTTTCACGAACTTTTCGAACAGCGTTGCATCCTTGAGCTGGATCAACTGCCGGACATCCCGCTCCACATAGGTCTGATAGTAGGCCGACCACGCCGTACGCGGACGCTGCTTCTGATCGTAGATGCGCGGCAAGAAGCCGTGGAACAGATAGTCCGAAAAGTGCTCGAAGCCCAGCCCGACACCACGCAGTTCGGCGATGGACAACGGCAGCAGGTGCAGCACGCCCGTTCGGCCGGCAAGTGATTGACTGACCGCGGCCCGCAACTCCAGCTGGTGCGAGCCCGTGAGTATGAACTGGCCGTTCCCCGACAACGCGTCCACGTGACCTTGCAGATAACTCAACAACTGCGGGGCGCGCTGAACCTCGTCGAGAATCACCTGACGGTCATATTGACGAAGAAAGCCCTTTGGGTCCTCGTCCACGATGGCGCGGTTTTCCGGGTCTTCCAGACTCACGTAGCGAAAGTCCGGGCAGGCAGCCCGCACCAGCGTGGTCTTGCCCGCCTGCCGCGGACCCAGCACGGTGACGAGAGGGAACTCTCCCAGTTGAGTGAGCAGTTCAGATTGGAGCTGGCGTGGGATCATGCCCCATGATGATCTGTGTAAATACGGACTTCAAGTCTTGATATACACAGAAATGGCGTAGGTGCCGACAAAGCTCGAACCGCTTCACCGAAGAGGCACATTGCACCGCTGATGGAGCATTTTTTGTGCACCATCTGCTCGATTGCCGATGGCAACAACTCGTAAGTAGTTGTTTCGTATAAGATATAGGCGATTCAATGCCAGATTGAACCAGATGCGGCGATCCAATTTCCCAATAAAGAACAATCACTTAAGTCATCGCTTTTCCATTGCACCGATGATGGACTGGACGGATTTCCTTCAATAACAGGCTGTTATGCTGTCATTGCGCAAATATTGAGCACCAACATCGGTGGTAATCCACCCATTGATCCCAATCAGGCGCGCGACAACACTACCGAAGCTCCATGGCTGCTCAGCAGTTTTCGCCGCCGGCCAACGCCGCTGCCTCCGCGAACGCACTTGCCAGTTTTTCTCGGATCCCCGCCACCACGGTCGGCAGCGGAATCAGTTCGAGTTCGTTCTTGGTGACGAACGCACGCCACATCGCTTGGCGGGATTGATCATCGCCGAACTCATCGGTGAGCCCAATCGGCATCGTTTTGGGGACGCGGGCTCCGCGCCGGTTGAAGGTGGCCGCGATCGCGCGAGCCAAGATGGCAGCATCGAGGTTCTCGTCGTTGAGCAACACCCATAAATCCAGGTAGTCCTTCAGCCGACTATTGGTCATGCCAAGCAGCGTGATCGCATGCAGCTTTTCGGCGACCACGGTGTAGACCGGGTAGGTTCGCAGGCGAGGCGCAGGCAGATCGTCGAGTAGAACCGGGAACGCGGACTCCTCGGGACCAGGCGTCACCGCGTCGCCGAAACCAACGTCGATCTGCACCTTGCAACGAGCCGTACCGATCGTTGCTTCAATGTGGACGCGCGCGCCAGCGTATCCAGCGTCCTTGCGAATCTCGGCAACGGCCACAGAATCCATGTCGAAGGCGATGCCATCATCGACTTGGACAGAGGCAATGTCGCGGAAGGTCTGAGCAATAGAATCCAGGTCGCTCGCACCGAATCCCAGCAGGTCCGCATCGCGCGTGGCCCGGTGCGGCATGTCGTACCAGAGTGTAAACAGCAGCGCGCCCTTCAGAACGAAGCTGTCGCGATGAGCAGACTGAGCCAGGCGATACAGGAAGCGTTCCAACGCGAACCGGACTAGCACCTGGTTGTAGTCCGCGCCCTGCGCCTTGGCGACGTTCAGCAGCCGCGCGCGGACCGACGCCCCGAGGTCTTCAACCATCAACTGTGCCCGAGCGCTTCGAGGTAAGGACGCATGACATTGGTCACGCGACAAATCTTGGCGTAACGCCAAATGTCGTCGGCAGATGCCTTTCTTGTTTCCTGCGCATCCTTGAGCGCTTCAAGCGCGACATCAAGACCGATCCGATTGCGGTATTTGAAGCAGTCAGCCAGGGTCTTACCCACGCAATAGACCCGGAGTTGGACGCCGTCGCGTACATGCGACTCGACTCCGGCGGAATACGCCTCACCGGAAAATTGCACCATGCGCAGCGGCGGCCACTCCATCCTTGGGGTGTGACTGCCGCGCGGCATGGCGATCCAGACCTGCCGAGGAAGCTGTGTAGTGAGCTCGTGAAACTGTAGAGCCGTGTAGAGGCAGAAGACTGCCTGCGGCACGCGGCGCGCCACGGCGATCAGACCTTCGTGTTCGGAGCTTGAATGATCGGGAAGGCGGTAAAGACCGCGGCCGGCTTTCTCGATCTGGCCAGCCGCCATCATGCGCGTCAGTACAACTCGGGGCGCTCCGATGGCGCTGAGATCGGCGGCGCGCAGGATGCCCTTCTCGGCAAGGAGGTCAAGAATTCGCTGGCTGTGAGTTTCACGCTGCATGGCTCAGTATGTTCCATTTATTCGTCATATACAAATAAACAACGAATACAAGGAACATCAGATCGCAGTGATAGTACGAGCAAGAATCTCACGGCACATCTGCGGACATCTGACGATGACTTCATCCTGTACCGACACGTATGTATCACTTGGTGCACAACGACAATCCATTGTGCATTTTTTGAGCACCACCTCCGCTGATTTACCCTTGGTCGATGAAAATTCGTCAGCTAACTCTTTGTTTCCATTGGATTCAAAAGCCGATCGGCCCACTCCCGGACTGGATCGATTCAATCCAATAAATTATTATTTTTCAATGAGTTACTCACACCGCTTCTGTATCGCACCGATGATGGACTGGACGGACCGGCACTGCCGGGCCTTCCACCGCATTCTGTCGGGACATGCCCTGCTCTACACCGAGATGGTGACGACGGGCGCGTTGATTCACGGCGATGTGGAGCGGCATCTGGCGTATGGCGAGTCGGAGCATCCGGTCGCGCTGCAATTGGGTGGCAGCGATCCCGCCGCCCTCGCCCATTGCGCCAAGCTGGCGGAGGACTGGGGTTACGACGAGGTCAATCTGAACGTTGGCTGCCCGTCGGACCGGGTGCAGAACGGTCGCTTCGGTGCCTGTCTGATGGCGGAGCCCGCGCTGGTCGGCGAGTGCGTCTCGGCGATGCAGGCCGCGGTAAGCATCCCGGTGACGGTGAAGACGCGCGTCGGTATCGACCGGCAGGATGCCTACGAACCCTTTGAGCAGTTCATCGACACCGTGGCGGCCGCCGGCTGCGAGGTGTTCATCGTGCATGCGCGCAAGGCCTGGCTGGACGGGTTGTCGCCAAAGGAGAACCGCGACATTCCGCCGCTGCGCTATGACTTCGTCTACCGCATCAAGCAGGCGCGACCGGACCTGACCATCGCGATCAACGGCGGCATCGAGACGCTGGATCAGACCCACGAGCATCTCGCGCATGTCGATGGCGTGATGATCGGCCGGGCCGCGTATCAGCGGCCGTATCTGCTGAGCGAGGTGGATTCCGCACTGTTCGGGGATGCACGCCCGCCGATCAGCCGTGGCGAGGCACTGGAAGCCTACCGCGGACATGTGGCGGCCGAACTGGCGCGGGGCACGCCGCTGGGTCGGATGATCCGTCCCCTGCTGGGCCTTTACCATGGCCAGCCGGGTGGACGGAATTTTCGCCGTGTCCTGTCCGAAGGCAGCCACGCGCCGGATGCGGGCATGGCGGTGCTCGATGCCGCGCTCGCCGCGGTGGAGAGCGCGTCGACGTCCCGGCGGCAGACGGCCGCCGCCTGAGACCTACAGCAGCCAGCCGGGCTGCAGCACCAGCACGAGGCCCAGCCCCAGCATCACCGCACCGCTGATGAACTTGAGCCAGCGACCGGTCTCCCGGGTCAGCCGGCGGCTGCCGAGAAAGATCACCGCGATCGTCACCATCAGCGTGTCATCGGCGATATACCCGAGGATGTACAGCCCCAGATAGCCGTAGTGCGCGGCCGCCCCCAGGTCCTGCTGGGTCAGAATCGCGGTGTACAGCGCCGGGAATCCGGCGGTGCAGAGCAATTCGACGATGTTGACGACGACGGCCAGCGCAGCCGCGGCTGCGATCGCGAAACCCACATGCTCCGCGCGGACGATCTGACGCATGCGCGCGTAGAGCCCTGGCTTGGCGGAGTCCGGGATGGACAAGGTGAAACCTTGCCGCTCGACGAAGAAGTCGCGCAGGTTGATGGCGCCGATGGTGACGGCCACCGCGGCGAGGATCAGCCGCAGCAGCGTCGGCAGTCCGACCGCGAGAAACACGTTGAGCCACGCCGCCATGAACGCGTAATAGACCGCGCCGCCGACGAGCACGAACGTGCCCGCGATGAGCGCCATGCGGGCGCGATCGCGCAGGTGAACGAGCATGGACAGCAGGAACAGCAGTACCCACATCGCGCAGGGATTGAAGCCATCCAGCAATCCCAGCGCGAGGGTGAACAGCGGCAACCCGAGCCGGGATACGCTCAGCGGCCCGAACAGCGTGGTGTCGACCTCGGAAACCGATCGCGGCACCGTTGGCGCCCCGGGCTCGGTCGGCGCATCCGGTGTGTCGTCCACCAGATCGGCGAGCGCCGGCCCGGTCCGCTCGGGGCTTTCGAAGCCGACAATCAGATAGCCGTTGTAGACGAAGGTGGGCACGCCAGGCGGCCACGCACCTGCTCCGCGCGAGTAGCGCATCAGGTCCTCACGCGCCGCCTCGTCACGGTCCACCGGGCGGTAAACCACGCGGAGCCATGGGCGCTCGGCGAGAAACCCGGGGAGAAATGCCTTGGCATCCGCGCAGTGCGGGCAACCCTCGCGGACGAAGACCTCGAGCACAGCCCCGGTTTCGGCGGGGGCCGTCCCCTTCTCGACCGCATGGGCCGGAGAGGTCAGCAGCGCGAACCACAGTCCGGCAGCCAGAACACCGAGCGCACGCGCGCCCACTGTCGCTACGCGCCGTCCCCGCCGCCGCTCGCGGCCTCGATCCCGCGCAGCAGTTCGACGAGCTGTTCCATGGCCTCCAGTGGCAGCCGGTCGTTCTGCGCGGTGGCCCAGCCGAGGCCCGCCGCCAGTCCCGTCGCCATCCAGGGGTTGTCGCCTACCCAGTCACGCATCAGCGCCAGCGCCTCCGGCGAGATTGTGACGTTTTGCGACGGCGCTGTGCGCTGCCGTCGCTGTTGCCGCAGGCCGGCCCAGCCGCGACCGAGCGCGTAGACCAGCGCCACGGCGACCGCCACCAGCGCGGCAGCGGCGGATGCCGGCAACCATTCGCTCAGCAGCAGAAACAATGCGACGCTGAGCCACGCCAGGATCAACCCGAAGACCAGGAACGTCGCCGCCCCTCGTCTTGCACCCCGTCGCACTCCCTCCAGCATGCCGGCCAGCAAGCGGATCAGCGCCCGGCCAGCCGGCCGATCAGAAAGCCGATGCCGAATGCGATTCCGACGCTTTGCAACGGGTATTCGCCAATCTTGGCCTCGGCCTGTTTTTCGGTCGCGACGAGCTGCTCGCGGCCCTGCTCCACGCTGTCCTTCACGCGCGCCCTGGCGCTGGCGGCCTGGCTCTTGGCCGAGGCCTGCAGCGTGTCCGCCAGTGCGCGCACATCCGCACGCAAGCGTTCGAGATCGTCCTTCACGGCTTTCAAATCAGCATCTGAACTCGCCATCGGTCTACCTCCTGATGGTTGGTTTGTACCTCAGTAGAGAGGACAAACGCTCCGATTGGATGTTCCCTCCTCGGCGTGGGACAAGCGCCGGGGTCGGTTTTGTCACGCATGCCGATTATGATGCGTCCCGGAACCATAGCGCAGAGATTCACAGCATATGCTGACTCGCACCACTCTACTGACCGGATTGATATTGATGACAACTTCCGCTGCTGCCACGGCCGACATGGTTCGGGTGGACATGCAAACCTCCGAAGGCCCGATCGTGCTGGAACTGGACGCCGACAAGGCGCCGAACACCGTCGCGAACTTCGTCGAGTACGCCAACGACGGCTACTACGACGGCACCGTATTCCACCGCGTGATCGAGGGCTTCATGATCCAGGGCGGCGGCTACACCGAGTCGCTGCAACGCAGGGACACGCGGGACCCGATCAAGAACGAGGCCAACAACGGCCTGTCGAACGAGCGCGGCTCCATCGCCATGGCGCGGACCAATGATCCGCATTCGGCGACCGCCCAGTTCTTCATCAACCATGGCGACAACGGCCGGCTCGACTTCCGCAGCGAGACTTCCTTCGGCTACGGCTACGCGGTGTTCGGCAAGGTCGTCGAGGGCATGGATGTGGTCGACAAGATCGCCGAACTGCCCACCGGCGCCCAGGGCCCGTTCCGCTCCGACGTGCCGCAGCCGCTGGTGGTCATCGAGTCCGTGCGGATCGTCGACTCCGAGTGATCCACTTTCTGTCGGATCTCCACCTGGCGCCGGGTGACGGACTCACCCGGCGCTTCGTGGAGTATCTGGACGGGCCGGCCCGCGAGGCGTCCTCGGTCTTCATCCTGGGTGATCTGTTCAACGTGTGGCTGGGCGACGATTTGTCCATGCCGGAACACGTCGCGAGCATCGATGCACTGGCCGCCGCCACCGCCGCCGGCCTGCAAATCCGGGTGATGCACGGCAACCGCGATTTCCTGCTCGGCAACATCTTCGCATCCGCGACCGGCACCACGCTGATCCCCGATCCGTGGATCGGTGAGCTCGCCGGCGTGCGTACGCTGCTCACCCACGGCGATCGCTACTGCACGCAGGATCGCGGCTATCAGGCCTACCGCGCCATCGTTCGCAGCGCTTCCGTCCAGCGCGCTTTCTACGGCATGCCGCAGCGCTGGAGGATGAGCGTGGCCGACCGCCTGCGGCAACGCAGCCGCGACGCGACGCCGATGAAGGCGCTGGACATCACCGATGTCGACGACAAGGCGCTCTACGCCGCCGCCCGCACCGAGCAGGTCGCACGCATCATCCATGGTCACACGCATCGACCGGCGATCCACCGGGTCGGGCGCGGCAAGCAGATCATCGAGCGCTATGTCCTGGAGGACTGGCGCGTGGATACCGGCGGTTCGGTGATGACGCTGGCCGATGACGGCGCCATCGACTTCATCCCGATCGCCCCGCCGCAACTCGCTGCCGCCTGAATCGAGTTTGCCGCCGTTTTACCGGTGGTTCGGCAATTTCCTACGTAAAAACTCGAATTCCGGTCAATGCATTCTGACGTCCGGTGTTGCATGCTTGTGTCATCTACAGCCCGGCGTTCGATCGGGCCGATGCTCACGGGCATCACCAACGAACACAAGAAAGGAGGCAGACATGACCCTGCAGCGTTTTGGCGCGACCCTCGGCGTTTACTTCGTACTGACCGGACTGGCATTGCTGGCGGGCTGTTCCGGCAGCGATGACAGCAGCGCCACCGGCGACACCGAGAACCCGGCCGTCTCGGCGGAATGGTTCGACTACCAGCGCGAACCGGACTATGCGGCGACAACGCGCCTGCCTGCCGAATACATCACCATGAGCGACGGGGTGAAGCTGTCCGTGCAGGTGATGCTGCCGGCCGACGCCGATGGCAATGCCGCGGCCGACCCGCTGCCCGTGATCCTGACCCAGACCGGGTACAACAAGAGCGCGAGCGGCTACATCGAGGGGTTTGCCTTCAACTCGTTCTTCGTCGAGCACGGCTACGCGCACGTGACGGTCGATGTCCGTGGCACCGGCACATCACAGGGCACCTGGGAAATCTTCAGCGATCGCGAACAGCTCGACTACAAGGAGGTTCTGGACTGGATCGTCGAGCAGCCCTGGAGCAACGGTCGCATCGGCACCTGGGGCCCGTCGTTCATGGGCATCACCCAGATCTATACCGGGGCCTGGCAGCATCCTGCGCATGACGCGATCTTCGCCATCGTGCCAATGGGCGATGCCTACCGCGACATCGTCTTCTCCGGCGGACAGGTCAACGTCGGCTTCATCCCGTTGTGGATCGGTCTGGTCACCGGCCTGGGGCTGATCCCGGCGCACCCGTCACCCGAATCCCTGTCGACACTGGTCGACCACCTGATCGGCACCCTCACCTACGACCTGCCGATCATCCTTGAGGCGGTGCTGGGCACCGGCGGCCAGAACTTCGACAGCGAGTTCTGGCGTACACGCTCACCGATCGAAGTCGCGGACAAGATTCGCGTACCGAGCTTCATCGTCGGCGGTCTGCATGACCTGTTCCAGCGCGGCGAACCGATGCTCTACGACGTGATCAAGCGACAGGCCACCAGCAAGCTGCTGATTGGCCCGTGGACGCACATCGACGCCTCCTTCGGCGCCGGGCTGCCCGCCGACGGCGTGCCCGATCTCGATCACATCGCCCTGCTGTGGTTCGACCGGTATCTGAAGGACATGGACAACGAGGCCGAGACCGTTCCGAACGTCACGCAGTATGTCTACGGCGAGGAGCGCTACCTGCGGGCCAGCGACTGGCCGCATCCCCAGGCGCGGCTGGAACGCTGGTACCTGCGCGGAGACCAGCGCCTGACGGCCGACCTGCCCGGGCTGGAGGAAGCACCGAACTTCACCGCTCAATACCCGGTGCAGGGCATCTGCTCCATCAGCTCCTCGCAATGGACCGCCGGCGTGCTGGAACTGCTGCCGCTGCCCTGCTTCCAGGGTCAGAACAACGTCAACGAGATCCCGTTGCTGGGCGCGGTGACCTACACCACCGAACCGATGACCGAGGACTACTACGTCAACGGCCCGATCCAGGCCGATCTGTGGGTCGCGTCGGTGGCGGGGACCGATGGCAGCGTCGCGGTCCGGATCACCGATGTCGGCCCGAATGGCGTGTCCACCGAAATCACCAACGGCACGCTCACGCTGTCACTGCGCGAGGTGGATGTCGCCAAGTCGCGCAAGATGGACGGCCAGTCGATCCAGCCCTGGCATCCGTTCACGCAGGAGTCCGTCACGCCGCTGACGCCCGGCGAAGCCGTGCTGGCCCAGGTGGAAATCTTCCCGTCCAGCTTCGTCATCCAGGAAGGGCACAGCCTGCGGGTGGCGATCGGCGCCAGCGATTTCCCGCACGGCCTGCCTCCGGTGACCGACCTGCTGGATCAGGTCGTCGGCGTGCTGCGCATCGACAGCACGACCGTGCAGCCGTCCTCGATCGCCGTTCCCGTCGTGCCCGCATCGGCGCTGGCCGCGTCGGACGGGACCAACTAGCCGGCGGCGATGACCTCGAGCTCCTGCTCGGAAAAGCCGGCCCGGCGACGGGCCGGCAGGTTCAGCGGCCCGCGACCGGCCGTCACGCCATAACGATCGAGCAACCCGCGAAACGTATCACCCGGTTCCTGGCCACGGCGCTCGCACAGGAACCGGAACCAGCGTGAACCGATGTCCACGTGCCGGACTTCCTCCGCCAGAATCACCCGCAGGTGCGCGACGGTCTCGTTGTCTCCGGCCTCCAGCAGGCGTTCAATCATACCGGGCGTGACATCCAGACCGCGCGCCTCCAGCACCCGGGGCACCAGCGCCATGCGGTGCAGCGGATCATGGGCGGTCTTTTCGGCCATTTCCCACAGCCCGTTGTGCGCCGGCAGATCGCCGTAAGCCGTCTCCAGCTCCGCCAGCCGGCCACTGAGCATCGTGAAATGCCGCGCCTCGTCGCGGGCGACGCTCAGCCAGTCGCGGTAATACGCCTCGGGCATGCCCGCGAAGCGCAGCACCGCGTCCAGCGCCAGGTTGATGGCGTTGAATTCGATATGAGCGACAGCGTGCACCAGCGCCGCCCGCCCCGCCGGCGAGCCGAGCTTGCGCTTGGGAACCTTCGCCGGATGGATTAGCAGCGGCGCGACCGGTCGGCCCGGCTGATCGGGCATCGGTCCCGCCAGCGGCCCGGCATTGTCGGGCGCCAACGCCATCACCCGCGCGCACTTGTCGACCGGATCGTCCGCCAGATAGGCGGCCAGCACGGCGGATGGCCCGCCCATGTCAGAGACCGCGCGTCAGATCGGCGATCAGATCGTCCGCGTCCTCCAGTCCGATCGACAACCGGACCAGCCCGTCGTTGATGCCCGCCTCGGCACGCAATTCCGGACCGATCCGATAATGCGTCGTGGTCGGCGGATGCGTGATGGTGCTGCGCGTGTCACCGAGATTCGCGGTGATCGAGAACAGCCGCGTGGCGTTGATCAGCTTGAAGGCTGCGGGCTGACCACCCTTGAGATCGAAAGCCACGATCGCGCCATGCGCGCTTTGCTGACGGCTCGCCAGCGCGTGCTGCGGATGATCCGGCAGGCCGCTGTAGTAGACGCGCGCGACCGCGGGCTGTTCCGCGAGCCAGGCGGCGATGCGCTCGGCACGCTGGCAATGCGCCTGCATCCGCACATCCAGCGTCTCCAACCCCTTGAGGAAGATCCAGGCGTTGAACGGGCTCATGCACGGCCCGGCGGTCCGCAGCACGCTGAACACGTCCTCGCCGACGATCTTGGCGTCACCAACCACCGCGCCGCCGACCGCGCGACCCTGTCCGTCCAGGAACTTGGTCGCCGAGTGCAGCACCAGATGCGCGCCCAGCGACAGCGGCCTTTGCAGCGACGGCGTGCAGAAGCAGTTGTCGATCGCCAGCAGCACGCCGACATCGCGGGCAATGTCGGCCAGCGCCGGAATATCCGAGATTTCGCAGAGCGGATTGGTCGGACTTTCCGCCAGGAACAGCCGGGTATTCGGCCGCGCGGCGGCTCGCCAGGCGTCGGTGTCCGCCGGCGCGACGTAGCTGACCGTCACGCCGAAGCGGCCGATGATGTTGTTCAGCAAGCCCGTCGTGGACCCGAACAGGCCCTTGGCCGCGACGATGTGATCGCCGCTACGCAAGGTCGCCAGCAGCAACGACAGGATCGCGCTCATGCCGGACGCCGTCGCCACGGCGGCGTCGCCGCCCTCCATCGCCGCCAGCTTGCGCTCGAAGCCCTGCACCGTCGGGTTGGTGAAGCGGGAATAGATCAGTCCCGGCTCTTCGCCGGAGAATCGCCGCGCCGCGGCCTCGGCGCTGTCGAAGACGAAGCTGGACGTGGCGTGGATCGCCGCCGAGTGCTCGCCGAACTCCGAACGCATCTCGCCCGCGCGCACGCCTAGCGTGGCGGTGCCCCAGGCGGGGTCGAGATCGGTCGGTTTGCTGCTGTCGCTCATGAGTTCGGACTGACGTGCGCGGTTCGGGGCTGCGCAGCATGCCGCAAACCAGGCTGCGCCGTCACCGGGCGGCCGCCTCAGGCGGTGTTGTGAATCTCGATCACCGGCTGTCCGGCACGGCGCCGCGTTTCCTTGGCCGCGTCGCTACGGAACAGTTCGAGCTGGTTGAGGTAATCGGCGTCGACGTCCTGTGTCGGATAGCGTCCGTCGAACACCGAGGTGTCGAACTCCTGCAAATTCGGATTGCCGGCACGGACCGCCTCGACCAGATCGTCCAGATCCTGGTAGATCAGGCGATCGGCACCGAGCAGGCGTTCGAGTTCCTCGTGCGAGCGACCATGGGCGACCAGTTCGCTGGCGGCCGGCATGTCGATGCCGTAGACGTTGGGATAGCGCACCGGCGGCGCCGCCGAGGCGAAATAGACTTTTTCCGCGCCAGCGTCACGGGCCATCTGGATGATCTCGCGGGAAGTCGTGCCGCGAACGATGGAATCGTCCACCAGCAGCACGTTCTTGCCACGGAATTCCAGATCGATGGGGTTGAGCTTCTGGCGCACGGATTTCCGGCGCTGCGCCTGCCCAGGCATGATGAAGGTGCGGCCGATGTAGCGGTTCTTGATGAACCCTTCGCGGTACGTCACGTCCAGATCGTTGGCGAGCTGCACCGCCGAGGTGCGGCTGGTATCGGGAATGGGAATGACCACATCGATGTCGTGGTCGGGCCATTCGCAGCGGATCTTGTCCGCCAGCGTGGCACCCATGCGCAAGCGGGCCTTGTAGACGTAGACGTCATCGATCACCGAGTCCGGCCGCGCAAGGTAGACGTACTCGAAAATGCAGGTCGCGTAGCTCGCGCTGGGCGCGCACCGGCGCTTGCTCAGCAGGCCGTCGGTGGAGATGAATACCGCCTCGCCCGGTGCGATGTCGCCGAGCAACTCGTAGCCGAGGCTGTCCAGCGCCACGCTTTCCGAGGCGATGATGTAGTCGGTGCCTTCCGGGGTCTCGCGCTTGCCGTAGACCACCGGGCGAATGCCGTGCGGATCGCGAAAGCCAACCATGCCGACACCGCTGATCATCGCCACGGCGGCGTAGGCACCGCGGCAACGCTCGTGCACCCGAGAGATCGCCTCGAACACGTCATCGGACGACAGGCGCAGCTTGTCGCGTTCCATCAGCTCGTGCGCGAAGACGTTGAGCAGGATCTCGGAATCCGAATCAGTGTTGATGTGGCGGCGGTCCTGAATGAACAGCTCGCGCTTGAGCACGTCGGCGTTGGTCAGGTTTCCGTTGTGCGCCAGCGCAACGCCAAACGGCGAGTTGACATAGAACGGCTGGGCCTCGGCGCTGGAGTCGCAGCCGGCGGTCGGGTACCGCACGTGGGCGATGCCCATGTTGCCGATCAGCGCCTCCATGTGCGTCTGCGAGAACACATCGCGGACCAGGCCGTTCTCCTTGCGCAGATACAGACGGCCCTCGGCGTCGGTCATGATGCCCGCGGCGTCCTGACCGCGATGCTGCAGCACGGTCAGCGCGTCGTAGAGTTCCTGATTCACCGGCTGGTGAGAGACGATTCCGGCAATTCCGCACATAGCTGGTGTCCGTAAACTTGAGTGTAGAAACCCGCGACGCGACTACTCGCCGCCTTGCTGCGTGACCGCACGTTCGATCACGGTTTGCGACCAATCATCCGGCAGGAAACCCCGAACCCAGTCGGCCAGGGCCTCGAAATGGTGCAGGAACGCCGATGCCTGCCACCACGGGTCCTGCTGGACCGGCGTGAAGATCTGCGCCGCCATCACCAGCACGGTGACGATGATCAGGCCCCGTCCGATGCCGAACAGAACGCCCACCATGCGATCCGTGCCGGCGAAATAGGTTTTCTTGACCAGTTCCGTCAGGAAATGTGTGCCTATCGCGCCAAGAATCAAGACCAGCAGGAACAGCAGCACGTAACCCAGGCCCAGTCTCGCCGACGGCGCCGAAATATACGGTTCGAACAGGCCCGCGACGGTGGACGCGAACCGGATCGACACCCAGAACGCCAGCACCCAGGTGACCAGCGAACAGGCTTCCTTGATGAAGCCGCGAAACAGGCTGATCAGCGCCGAGACCGCGACGATGGCGATGATCAGGTAGTCGACCCAGACCATGATGATTCACCGGCTCCGCATGACGACGCAGCGGGTCAGCCGTCCGGCCGGATTGAAGCAGTGACCACGAAGATGCATTGCAGCGATCGAGACAGTGGGAGCACAGGATCCGGTCCGGGACAGCGATTCGCGAAGCGCGCCGATAGTGCCGACGCCGCTGTCATAGTGTAGCAACAAACGCCCGGATTCGACGGACGCAATGGCGCTGGAGCACGGGGCCGCTAGGGTGCGATCAACTGCCCCGCCTCGCCGATTTTCGCCTTGAGCGTCTCCTGCGCCGCCTTCGCCTCGCGCTCCGTCGCGTACGGGCCGACATGGACCCGCGTGTAGGTTCGGCCGTTGATCCGCACGCTTTCGCTCCGGGTGCGGAAACCGGCGTCCCGCAGCCGCTGCTCCATGCGCTGCGCATTGTCCGCATCGCCATAGGACGCCACGCGCACCCGCCAGCCATCATCCGGCACGAAAGCCTTCGGTGTCTCGGCAGCCGGCGGCGGACTGGGCTCGATGTTGCTCTCGGCCGGCTTGGGTTGCGTCGGCGCCGTGCCGGCGATCCGCGCGTACAGATCATCCTGGGGCGGCTTGGCAGCCGGCTCGGGCTTGGGTGCCGGCTGTTTCGTCGGCGCCGGCTTCGGCGTCGGCGATCTGGCCGGTTCAGGGGGCTTCTGCGCCGCGACCCTGGGTTCGGTTCGGGTTGGCGCGGGCGCCGGGGGCTCGCTGCGCGCCGCCGGCTCGGCGGGTTCATCGCGCGCCACCGGCTGTTCCGGCTTCACTTTCGCCAGCTCCGGCTCCGCATCCGCTTTGGCCGCGGGCTGGACCGGGCGCTGGGTCAGGCTCGGCGGCTTTTCCGGGTTCGGCTGGATGATGATCACGTTGCCCGCCGGCGCGGCCCGCTCCTTGGGGCCGCCCAGCAGGGCCCCGAGGATCAGCAGTGCCACGCCAACCAGAACGGCGGCGCCCAGCAGTCGGGCCTTGAGGGCATCACTCATGGAGATGGCGCAATGCGGATTCGACGGTCAGGAAAGATCCAAAGCATACGACACGGCCATGGAGGCCTGCCTCGTCGCGCGCGCGATCCAGCGCCCGCGGCACGTCAGCAAGGCAATCCCCGCCCCGATCCGCGCGTTCCGCGAGCTGTTGCGCGGACAATCCGCGCGGTCCCGGCGAGTCGGCGAAATACCAGCGGATCCGGGACGGCTCCGACCATGCGCGCTCGAACGCACGGACCGTCGCCGCAACGTCCTTGTCCGCCAGCATCGACAGCACGCAGTGCCAGACTCCGTCGGCATCATCCGAAAGCCGCATTAACGAGCGCGCGAGCACGCCGGCGGCCTGCGGGTTGTGCGCGGTGTCGACGATCACCGGCGGGTGGTCGCCGATGCGCTGCAGGCGCCCGACGATGCGGGCGTCGCTCACCCCTCGCACCACCGCCGCGGGCGGCAGATCTCCCAGCAGCAAATCCAGCGCGGCAATGGCCGTGGCCGCGTTGCGCCGGGAACAGGCGCCCCCGATGCCCGGTTCCGGCAGATTGGCGTACTCCCGCGCTGCGAGATGCACCCTCCACGGGCCGGCCGCTTCGTCGTTCCAGCGCAAGGCCTCCGAACCGGCCCGGACCACCGCGCCATCATGCTCATCCAGCAGTGTCCGCAGCGCCGGTGGCGGGTCCGGTTCACCGACAACCACCGGGCGGCCCGGCCGAAGAATCCCGGCCTTCTCCCGCGCGATCGCGTCACGGTCGTGGCCCAGCCAGTCCTGGTGATCCAGGCCGATGGAGGTGATCACCGCAACGTCCGGGTCGATGACGTTGACCACGTCCAGCCGCCCGCCCAGACCGATTTCCAGAATCCACACATCCAGTTCCAGGCGGCTGAAATGCCACAACGCGGCCAGGGTGATGAATTCGAAATAGGTCAGCGGCGTGTCACCACGCGCGGCCTCGACGGCTTCCAGGCCCGCGACGATGTCGTCGTCACCCGCCTCGCGACCGTTGACGCGCACGCGTTCGTTGAAGCGAAGGATGTGCGGCGAGGTGTAGCTGGCGACGCGCAGCCCGCCCGCCAGGGCCACCGCTTCGGCCAGGGCCACCGTGCTGCCCTTGCCGTTGGTGCCGGCCACGGTCAGTACGCGGGCTGACGGTGTCAGGATGCCCAGCGCCTGCGCCACGAGGCGGACGCGGTCCAGCCCCAGTTCGATCCGTGTCGGATCAAGCGCGTTCAGTCGCTCCAGCCAGCCGGACAGCGCCGTATCGGGCGCCGGGGTCATCGTGCTCAGGCGGCCGGTCGCTGCATCAGGATCGACAGCAGGCGATGCAGGCGTTCACGCATCTCGCGGCGGTCGATGATCATGTCGATGTGCCCGTGCTCCAGCAGGAACTCGGCGCGCTGGAAGCCTTCGGGCAGGGTCTGCCGCACGGTCTGCTCGATCACGCGGGGACCGGCGAATCCGATCAGCGCACCCGGCTCGGCGGCGTTGATGTCGCCCAGCATGGCCAGACTCGCGGAGACGCCGCCGGTGGTGGGATGGGTCATGATCGAGATGTAGGGCAGCCCGCGTTCGGCCAGCCGCGCGAGCGCGGCACTGGTCTTGGCCATCTGCAACAGCGAGAACAGCGCCTCCTGCATGCGCGCGCCACCACTGGCAGTGAAGCAGACCAGCGCGCGGTCTTCGGCCAGACAGGCATCCACGGCGCGGACGAATTTCTCACCGACCACGCTGCCCATGGAGCCGGCCATGAAATTGAAGTCGAAGGCCGCGATCACCACGGGAACACCGTCGATGCCGCCCTTCATGACGACCAGCGCGTCCTTTTCGGAGGAGCTCTTTTGCGCGGCGGTCAGACGGTCGCGATACCGCTTGCTGTCCTTGAACTTGAGCGGGTCACTGGCCTCGAGACCGGGTGCCAGTTCCTCGCGGCCGTCCGGGTCGAGCAGCAGATCGATGCGCCGCCGGGCCGCGATCGGCCGGTGCGCGCCGCATTTCGGACAAACGTCCAGGCTGCGTTCCAGCTCCGCGCGGTAAAGCGCCGCCTGACACTTGTCGCACTTGACCCACAAGCCTTCCGGCACATTGCGTTTGCGGTCCCGGCCACTGGCCTGGGACGGCATCAGTTTCTCCAACCAGCTCATGCTGCGTTCCCTGAGGTCTGCGCGCCAGCATCCATTGCGGCGCGTATCGGTGCAAGAAAATCCCGTGCCACATCGACCGCCGGCCGTCCGCCCCGGTCAACCATCGCCTGGATCAGCGCCGAGCCGATGACCACGCCATCGGCGGTTTCGGCGATGACCGCCGCGGTCTCGGCGTCACGAATGCCGAAGCCCACCAGCACCGGGATGCGGATATGCGCCTTGAGCACATCCACGCGCGCGGCGACCTCGTCGGTGTTCAGCCGGCTGGAGCCCGTGACGCCCTTGAGCGAGACGTAGTACAGATAGCCGGCCGCCTCGCGGGCGATGGCGTCCAGTCGTGGCTCCCGCGTGTTCGGCGCGGCGAGGAAGATCGGCGCCAGCCCGGCCGACCGAAGCGGCGACGTGACGTCGGGGGCTTCCTCGGGCGTCAGGTCCACGGTCAGCACGCCGTCGACACCGGCCTGGCTCGCCGCCTCGGCAAACCGCGCGTATCCCATCGACTCGATTGGATTCAGATAACCCATCAGCACGATCGGCGTGTCCGGATCCCTCTCGCGGAATGTGCTGACGATGTCCAGCACGTCGCTCAGGCAGACACCGCGCTCCAGCGCCCGCTCGCAGGCCTGTGCCACGGTCGGCCCATCGGCCATGGGGTCGGAAAACGGCACGCCCAGCTCGATGACGTCGGCGCCCGCCTCGACCAGCGCATGCAGCAACGCGACGCTGTCCTCGCCCGCGGGATCGCCGGCCGCCACGTAGGGCACCAGCGCCTTGCGTCCCTGGCGGGCCAGGTCCGCCAATCTCCGGTCCAGCCGGTTCACAGTTCGATCCCTTCCCGCTCGGCGACGGTGTTGATGTCCTTGTCCCCGCGCCCGGAGAGATTCACGATCATCGAGGCATCCGGCCCCAGTTCCTTCGCCAGCTTGCCGGCGTAAGCGATGGCGTGCGACGACTCCAGCGCCGGGATGATGCCCTCGACGCGCGTCAGCGTATGAAATCCCCGCATCGCCTCCTCGTCGGTGGCGGCGACATATTCGGCGCGGCCGGAGTCCTTAAGCCAGGCGTGCTCGGGCCCGACCCCCGGATAGTCCAGACCGGCGGAAATGCTGTGCGTGGGCAGAATCTGGCCGTTGTCGTCCTGCATCAGATAGGTGCGGTTGCCGTGCAGCACGCCGGCGCGACCGGCGGTGAGCGGCGCCGAATGACGCCCCGTGTCCAGGCCGTCGCCGGCCGCCTCGACGCCGATCAGCCGGACCGGGTCGTCGATGAACGGGTGAAAGATGCCGATGGCGTTGGACCCGCCGCCGACGCAGGCGACGACGGCATCCGGCAGCGATCCGGTCTGGTCGAGAATCTGGGCACGCGCCTCGCGACCGATGACCGACTGAAAGTCACGGACCATGGTCGGATACGGATGCGGGCCGGCGACGGTGCCGATGATGTAGAAGGTGTCGTCGACATTCGCCACCCAGTCGCGCAGCGCCTCGTTCATCGCGTCCTTGAGCGTGCGCGAGCCGGAGGTCACCGGCACGACCTCGGCGCCCAGCAGGCGCATCCGGTAGACGTTGGGCGACTGGCGCGCGATGTCCTCCTCGCCCATGTAGACCACGCACTTGAGCCCCAGGCGCGCCGCCACGGTGGCGGTGGCCACGCCGTGCTGGCCGGCGCCGGTCTCGGCGATGATCCGGGTCTTGCCCATGCGGCTGGCCAGCATCGCCTGCCCCACGGTGTTGTTCACCTTGTGCGCACCGGTGTGGTTCAGGTCCTCACGCTTGAGGAAGATGCGCGCGCCGCCGTATTCGCGGGTCAGCCGTTCGGCGAAGTAAAGCGGTGTCGGCCGCCCCACGTAATTGGCCAGATCGGCATCGAGCTCCGCGCGGAACGCCGGATCTTCCTTGAGACGGTTGTAGGACTCGATCAGCGCGTTGAGCGGCTCGATCAGCGTTTCGGAGACGAAGGACCCGCCGTAGGGGCCAAAGTGGCCTGGCGCCGGGGGCTTCGTCTGATCAGTCGTCGGATTGGTCGGCACGTTGTACTGCTCTCATGAAAGCCTGCATGCGATTGGCGGATTTCAGGCCGGGACCCTCCTCGACACCACTGCTGACATCGACGGCCCACGGGCGCACCACGCGAATGGCCTGTTCGACGTTGTCCGCGTTCAGCCCTCCGGCCAGCATCAGCGGCCGGCGGCGGGCCCAGTCCGCCACGCGTGTCCAGTCGAAGGTCCGTCCGGTCCCGCCGGCACCGCCGGGTGCGTGGCTGTCGGTCAGAACCAGCGCGTCGGGATGGCTGCCAAGGTCGACCGGCTGACGGCCGCCCAGGCCCATCGCCTTGATGTAGGGAAGCCCGAATTGACCGCATTCTTCAGCGGTTTCCGCACCGTGAAACTGTAGCATGTCGGGTCGAACCGCCCGAACGATCTGTTCAATCTCGGAGGCGGCCTGATCCATGACCAGCGCAACGCAGGTGCAAAGCGCTGGAACCCGACGGCGCAGCGCGACGGCCAGGTCGGTATCGACCCGTCGCGGGCTGCCCGGCGCGAAGACCAGGCCGATGGCATCAATGCCGGCCCGCACCACCTCGTCGACATCGTCGGGCCGCGTCAGTCCGCAGATCTTGATTCGCGTTCGTCGCATGGAAATCCGAAAAGTGGTCCGTCGCCGTCCGCCGCCGGAAAGGCGTACGGAGGCGGATAAAGCGCGGTGACGAAATAAAGACCGCCCGCCGGGCCGGTCACACCCGCAACCTTGCGATCGCGCGCGGCGAGAATGTCGGCCATCGCCGCCACCTCGCGCTTGCCCTGCCCGATTTCCAGCAGTGTACCGGCGATGTTTCGCACCATGTGATGAACAAAGGCGTTCGCCTGAATGTCGATCAGGACGAATGCGCCCTCCCGACGCACGCGCAGCGCCTCGACGCGGCGCCATGGCGTGCTGGACTGGCACTCGGCCGCCCGGAACGAGCTGAAGTCATGCTCACCCAGCAACACCTGTCCGGCGGCGTGCATGCGCTCCGCGTCCAGCGGATAGGTCCACCACGCCGCCCGGTCGCACCAGATGGCCGACCGCGAGCGCGTGTTGTGGATCACATAGCGGTAGCGCCGACCGATCGCGGTGTAACGCGCATGAAAGTCGCTGTTCACGGCCCGCACCCAGCGGATGCTCACGTCGTCCGGCATGCGGGTGTTTGCGCCCAGCATCCAGCTATGCGCCGGGCGCTCGACCGGTGCGTCGAAATGGATGACCTGCCCCAGTGCATGCACGCCGGCATCGGTTCGACCGGCGCAGACCACCTCCACGGATGCGTTGGCGACGAAACTCAGCGCGGCTTCCACCTCCGCCTGTACGCCACGGGCGTGCTTCTGCGCCTGCCAGCCCGCGTAGCGCGTGCCCAGATACTCGACGCCGGCGGCATAGCGCATCAAAGCAGCATCCATAGCAGCAGCCAGCCGGCCAGCAACGCCGGCATCAGCCACTCACCGGCGCGCGGCGACGGGAGCGCGATACTCTGTCCGGAGCTTCGGGCCTCCGGCGGCTGCTCGATGCCGCGGATCAGGTCGGCCGCCGTGTCCAGCCAGCCGCGTCGGGCGGCTCCGCGCAGTGCACCGACCTGCTCCTGCAGTTCACCAACGCGGTGCAAGGTCATCGCCAGTCGCGCCGCGAACCTGTCGGTGCGCAAACCGAGGCGCCGCAATGGCGTGGTCAGCCAGATCATTCCACCCGCCAGGGCCTCGGTGGGCACCGGGCGAACCAGCCAGTGCACGGCCATCAGCAGCGTGGCGAGAATCAGCCCGCGGTGGGCGCCCTCCAGCGTGCCCTGCAGCGTTGGCCGCTCAATCCAGGGCAACAGCGGTGTGCCGGGCGTGAAACCGAGATACAGCACGGCAAGCGCGAAAAACAGCCACTTGAGCTGCCACAGCGCGCGCAGCCAGCCGGCCAGCGCGCCGAAACCACGTTCCCAGCCAAACATCAGGGCAACCACGCAGGCGAAGGCGAACAACGCCCGCAGGTCGACCAGCATGAGGCCGACCGCCAGCAGCAGCAGCGTGACCAGCCGGACCGGTGCCGACGGCGCACGCCAGCTCGGATTCAGATCGGGCGTCGAAACGGACAAGGTGTTCGAGACGGAAATCGATCGGGGATGATAACGGCTCGCCGGCCGGATACCGTCGAGCCGCTCGATGTCGGCGTGCGGACTACGCGCCTCCGGACAGCCGCTCGCGCAGTGCCGAAGCTTCGGCCTTCTGCTCGTCGCTGCCGCCGGCCAGCACGTCGTCGATCAGGGTGTTGGCCATCTCGGCATCGCCCATGTCCACATAGGCCCGGGCGAGATCCAGCTTGCTGCCGACATCGCCGTCGTCGCCAGCCAGCGATGGCATGTCATCGCCACCGTCGTCGCCCAGCATGGCGTCCAGATCGAAATCGGCGGCATCCTCCGAGGGCGCTTGCTCCGGCTCGACCGGAGCATCCGAATCCAGATCGAACTGGGCCAGATCCACCTCAGCCTCGTCGGGCGCGACACTTGCGCTCTCGTCCGCGGCGGCGCTCGTCTCATCCTCGAGATCGAAATCATCGAGGTCGAAATCGAAGGCCACATCGTCACCAGCAGCGGAGTCGGCGCTCTCGCCATCGTCCATACCCGCCGGCTCATCGCCATCGGCGGTCATCCCGTCAGGCTCGACGGAGTGTTGTTCGTCAGCATCAACGACGAAATCGTCGAGATCACCCAGGAAATCCTCGCCGTCACCAAAGTCCGCATCGTCGGCCCCGGTTTCCGGTTGTGCCAGATCGCCGGCCATCGGCTCGGGTGCGGGACTCTCCGGCTCCGTCGAGGGCGCCTCCCCTGTTCCGGATTCAGGCGTCTCGACCGCCGTGTCGTCGCCGCCGTCCTGCGGCGCGTCACCGACCTTTCCGTCGTCCGTCGAACCGACTTCGAAGTCACCCAGATCGGCCAGCACGTCATCCGCGGTCTGCTCGCTCTCGCCAGCATCCGGATAAAGCGGCTCGTCCGACGTCATCGTGTCGATGTCGAAGGCGAGATGATCCTGGATATCCGCTTCGACGTCAGTCTGCGGTGCGCCGGTGGGCACGTCGTCGGGCACCGTTGATTCCGCGGTTTCGTCGACCGGAGTTTCGCTTTCGAACCCTTCGAGATCGAATTCCAGCGAATGGTCGTCATTGTCCGGAGACGGCGCCTCGTCAGCGGATTCATCAACCACCGGCGGTTCGATGTCGAACTCCAGCGAATGATCATCATCCGGCGCCGCGGGCTGCTCGTCGCCCTCGAAATCCCCGAGATCGAAATCGGTGGCCGGTGCAGCCTCGGCCGCCGGATCGGCATCAAAGTCGAGATCGATGCCGCCGTCGTCAAAGTCCGTCGTCTCGTCCTGCTGGAACAACGGCTCATCCGGAGCCAGCTGCTGGCCCATGATGACCACTCGCTGCCATTCGGCAGCGGGCAGGTCGTCCTTTGTCCGTGCAGCCAGATCGACGAACTGGTCACGGTCACTGGCCGCGAAATAAACCTCGGCGAGCTTGGCCTTGACGTCAGCGCGGGCGGGATCGGCGTCCATCGCCTGCTGCAACAGCAGCGCGGCTTCCTCGTAGAGGCCGTAGGCAAGATGGAAATCCGCTTCCGCCACCGGATCGTCGCCGCTGACGTCGATGGTGATCGTCTCGGAATGGAACTGCTGTGTGGATTCCGACGCCGGCGTGGGCTCTGGCGCCTCATCCACCGGCGGCGCGGCGGTGCCGGCATCGAAAATCGCCGTGGCGTCCAGATCATCCGCGGCGTCTGGCTCCGCCGGCTCGTCCGCCACGGTGTCATCGGCATCGAACACGGCCGTCGCCGACAGCAGGTCGGCGTCATCAGCTTCATCCGGCGCATCGACCGGCTCGTCAGGCTCGGCGGCCGGCTCCGGCTCCTCGTCCGCCGCCACTGTCGACGCGGGCGCGCTGGGCCAGGTCGGCGTGGATTCCTCACCGGTCTGACGGCGCTTCCAGAACCAGTAGCCCGCCCCGCCGCCAACGAGCAGGACCAGCAATGCGATCAACCACGGGAATCCGCCCTCATCGTCAACCGGCGCGGGAGCGGCGATTGGCTGGCTTGGACGCTGCGGCGGTGCGGCGGGCTCGGGTTCCGGCTCGGAGGCCTGGGGTTCCGCGGGCTCGTCATCCACCGTCACGGACTCGGACGGCGTCGGCTCGGGCACGGCCCGGCCAGCCTGTTGCGCCCGCAGGCGTTCCAGCGCGCTCATGGGCCGTTCCGGCGTCGCCGGCTGTGATTCCCGGGGCGGCGTGGCGGCTTCGGCCACGGTCTCCGGCTCCTCGGCCGGGGCCGGCTCCGGCGTCTGAGCCACGGAGGGCTCTTCCGTCACCGGCTCGGGTTCGGGCGGTGCCGGTTCCGCTTTCGGTTCTGGCTCGGCTTCCGCGATTGTCGGCGCCGGTTCGGGTTCAACCACGGGCTTGGGCTTGGGCCGGGTCACAGGCGCCGGCCTGACGGCCGGAGGCGTCGAGCGGGTTGCCTCCGGAGGCGGCACATAGGAGTTGCGCTGGCGCGCGACCTCCTGCTTGGCCGCGGCCGGATCGATGCTGGCGATGTCGGCGGCTGACGGCACGGACAGCATCGCGCCGGCCTTCAGCGTGTTCAGATTGCCGTCGAAGGCCTCCGGGTTGGCGTAGAACATCGCCAACTGCATCTGGTCCATGGTCAGCGACAGGCTGGGCCGCAACCGGTACGCGATGCTCCAGAGGGTTTCCTTCTTGTCGACCGGGCCGTATCGGCTCGGGCCGTCACTGCTGACCGAGGGGGCCGGTTCACGACGTGTCGGCGCGGATGGCGTGGGCGCCGGCGGCACGTCCTCAACCCAGCCGACACCCTCGTTGAATGCGGGATCGGTCACCGGTTGTGGCGTGTTGACCTGGGGCTCGGGCACCGGCTGCGGCGCGGGAGACGGTGGCGCCACATCCGTGACCGGCGCTTCCGTCCGGGGTGGTTCCGGGGCGGGTTCGCCCTGTGCCACGGGCTCGAAGGCTATGGCTGGCGGGTCCAGCAGCACGGTGTAGTTACGCAGCAGGCGGCCGCTACCCCAGCTGAACTCCAGCAGCAGATCCAGGAACGGCTCGCGCGCCGGGGTGCGCCCGCGGATGCGGACGAACGGCGGCGTTCCGGAGACGACTTCGAACTGCAATCCCGCGACGTAACTGGTCAGTTCCAGGCCCGCCGTCTCGAATGCGGCGGCGGAGGCCGGGCTGACCACCAGGGTGCTCAGCTCCGAGGCGGAGGCCGCGACCAGCGGCACACGGGCGTCCAGGGGCTCGCTGAGCATGGACCGCACTTCGATATCGCCGAGCGCAAGCGCATCCGCCCGAAACACGAGACTGGAACTCGCAACCGCGAGCAAAACGGCGAGTAAACGCATGATCCTGTCGACTTCCCCCTGGCGACTGCGCCGTCGGTCGACCTACCCCCGGCATGAATTAGGCGCGTTAACTCGCTGTTATACCTTAGAAACCTCTGGCAACCAAGGTTTCCGCGATCTGGATGCTGTTCAGTGCGGCGCCCTTGCGAACGTTGTCGGAAACGATCCAGAGGTTGAGTCCGTTCGGATGGGAGATGTCCTCGCGGATGCGACCGACGTAGACCGCATCGTTGTTCACGCCCTCGGTCACCGCGGTGGGGTAGCCGCCGTCCTCGTGACGGTCGACGACCACAATGCCCGGGGCCCGCTCCAGCAGCTCCCTGGCGTCCAGCGCCGACAGCGGCTCACGCAACTCCAGATGCACCGCCTCGGAGTGTCCGAAAAATACCGGGATGCGTACCGCCGTGGGGTTCACGCGGATGTCCGACCGCCCCATGATCTTCTGCGTCTCCCACACCATCTTCATCTCTTCCTTGGTGTAGCCATTGTCCTGGAAGACGTCGATATGCGGCAGCGCGTTGAACGCGATCTGCTTGGGATAGGCGCTGGGCGGCTGGATTTCCATGCCGTTGAGCAGGCGCGCGGTCTGCGAGGCCAGTTCCTCGATGCCCGGCTTGCCGGTGCCCGACACGGCCTGGTAGGTCGCGACGTTGATCCGCTCGATGTGCGCGGCATCATCGATGGGCTTGAGCGCGACCACCATCTGGATGGTCGAGCAGTTCGGGTTGGCGATGATGTTGCGCCGCTCGAACCCCTCCAGTGCCTCCGGGTTGACCTCGGGCACCACGAGCGGGATGTCATCGTCATAGCGGAAGTGGGAGGTGTTATCGATGACGACACAGCCCGCGGCCGCGGCCTTGGGGGCGTACTCGGCCGACACCGACCCGCCGGCCGAGAACAGGCCGATCTGCACCTTGGAAAAGTCGAAGTCCGCCAGGTTCTGCACCTTGAGATGGCGCGTGCCGAAAACCACGCGCTCGCCGGCCGAGCGTTCGCTCGCCAGCGCGTAGACCTCGCCGACGGGGAATTTCCGCTCGGCGAGGATGGACAGCATCGCCTCGCCCACCGCGCCGGTCGCGCCGACGACGGCCACATCGTATGTCTTGCTCATGTCTGTTCTTCTCAATGTTTGGGATTGTCAGGCGGCACCGCGTTCGAGCGCGTCGATCACGGCGTCGCCCATGGCGACCGTGCCGATGCTGGAACCGCCGTCCTGTTGCAGATCAGCCGTTCGCAGGCCGGCCGCGAGCACATCGGCCACGGCGTCGTCCACGGCATCGGCCATCACCTGTTCGTTCAGGCTGTATCGCAGCAGCATCGCCAGCGACAGGATCGTGGCCAGGGGATTGGCCTTGTCCTGACCGGCGATGTCCGGTGCCGAGCCGTGAACCGGCTCATAAAGCCCCCGGCTCTGCTCGTTCAACGAGGCCGACGGCAGCATGCCGATCGACCCGGTCAGCATCGCCGCAATGTCGGACAGCACATCGCCGAACAGATTGCCGGTGACGATGACATCGAACTGCTTGGGCGCCCGCACCAGCTGCATCGCCGCATTGTCGACGTACATGTGCGACAGCTCGACGTCCGGATACTCCTTGCCCATGGCGGTCACGATATCGCGCCAGAACTCGGAGACCTCCAGCACGTTGGCCTTGTCCACCGAGCACAGGCGACCATCGCGCAGCCGGGCGATCTCGAATGCGCGCCGGGCGATGCGCTCGACCTCGTCACGGCGGTAGACCATCGTGTTGTAGGCGCGCCGTTCGGCCCGCTCGCGCGGCTGACCAAAATAGATGCCGCCGGTCAGTTCGCGCACGATCATGATGTTCAGCCCGGCCACCAGCTCCGGACGCAGGCTGGACGCCGAGGCCAGTTCCGGCACCAGCGTGGCCGGCCGCAGATTGGCGAACAGGTCCAGCGACGAGCGGATGCGCAGCAGGCCGCGCTCCGGACGCAGATCGCGCTCGATCGTGTCCCATTTCGGGCCACCCACGGCACCGAACAGGATGGCATCACTGGCCTTGGCCAGCTCCAGCGTCGAACTCGGCAGCGGATCGCCTTCGGCATCGTAGGCGGCCCCGCCGATCAGCGCGGTTTCCGTTTCCACCTTCAGGCCGTGGGTGCGCGCAAGAGTCCGCACCACGCGCTCGGCCTGGGCGACGATCTCCGGACCGATCCCGTCGCCGGGCAGCAGCAGCAGCTTGTGCGTCATGCTCCGAGCTCCCCCTGCAACCACGGTGCCGCCTCACGCTGACGCGCCTCGAACGCGCGAATCGCGTCCTCGTACTGCAACGTCTTGCCGATCTCGTCCAGGCCCTGCATCAGGGTGTCGCGACGGAAGCCGTCGATGTCAAAGGTCCAGACACGGCCATCGGGATGCCGAACCTCGCAGGCCTGCAAATCCACGGTCAGGTCCAGCGGACCCGCCAGCGAATCCTGCATCAGCGTCTCGACCACGTCGGCCGGCAACACCACCGGCAGCACGCCGTTCTTGAAGCAGTTGCTGAAGAAGATGTCGGCGTAGCTCTCCGCGATCACGACCCGGAAACCGTAATCCGCCAGCGCCCAGACCGCATGCTCTCGCGAGGAGCCGCAGCCGAAATTGCTCCGCGCCAGCAGGATGCTGCTGCCACGGTAGTCCGGCTGGTTGAGCACGAAGTCGGGATTCTCGGTCCGGTCCTCCGGCCGCGAATCCAGCGTGCCGGGGTCCTTGAACCGCCATTCGTCGAACAGGAACGCGCCGAAGCCGGTGCGCTTGATCGACTTCAGGTACTGCTTGGGAATGATGGCGTCCGTGTCCACGTTGGACCGGTCCATGGGCAGCACGCGGCCCGTATGCGTAATCAATGGTTCCATCGGTTCAGCCTCCCGCTTCCAGGGTCCGCACGTCGACAAAGTGGCCGTGCACGGCGGCCGCCGCCGCCATGGCCGGGCTGCAAAGATGCGTGCGTCCACCCGCCCCCTGTCGCCCTTCGAAATTCCGGTTCGATGTCGATGCGCAGCGTTCGCCCGGCTCCAGCCGGTCCGCGTTCATGCCCAGACACATGGAGCAGCCGGGCTCGCGCCATTCGAAGCCGGCGTCGATGAACACCTTGTCCAGACCTTCGGCTTCGGCCTGCGCCTTGACCAGACCGGAGCCCGGCACGACCAGCGCCTGGCGAATGGTCGGCGCCACGTGGCGACCGCGCGCCACGGCGGCGGCGGCGCGCAAATCCTCGATCCGCGAATTGGTGCAGGAGCCGATGAACACGCGATCCATCGGAATTCCGGTCAGCGGCTGTCCGGCCTGGATATCCATGTACTCCAGCGCCCGGGTCCAGCCCGCGCGCTTGTCGGCGGGCGCCTGCTCGGGGTCGGGCACCCAGGACGTCACCGGCGCGACCATCTCCGGCGACGTGCCCCAGCTCACCTGGGGCGCGATGTCCTCGCCGCGGATGGACACCTCGACGTCGAAGCGCGCATCCGGGTCGGAGACCAGATCACGCCAGGCGGCCTCCGCGCGTTCCCACATCGGTCCTTTCGGTGCGTAGGGACGGCCGCGGACGTAGTCGATGGTCTTGTCGTCGACCGCGACCATGCCGGCACGGGCCCCGGCCTCGATCGCCATGTTGCAGAGAGTCATCCGCCCTTCCATGGACAGATCGCGAATCGCCTGACCGGCGAACTCGATCACGCAGCCGGTGCCACCGGCGGTGCCGATCTCACCGATGATCGCCAACACAATGTCCTTGGCGGTGACGCCGGGACCGACCGCGCCGTCCACGGTGACGCGCATGCTGCGGGATTTCGACAGCACCAGGCACTGGGTCGCCAGCACGTGCTCGACCTCGGAGGTTCCGATGCCGAAGGCCAGCGCTCCGAAGGCGCCATGCGTCGCGGTGTGCGAATCGCCGCAGACGACGGTCATGCCGGGCAGCGTCGCGCCCTGTTCGGGCCCGATCACGTGAACGATGCCCTGCCGCGGGTCGCCCAGATCGAAAAAGGTGATGCCGGCGGCGCGCACATTGTCACGCAGCGCCTCGACCTGGGTGCGCGAGATCGGATCGGCGATTTCCGCCGTCTGGTCAATGGTCGGCACATTGTGATCCGGCACAGCCAGATTGGCATTGAGCCGCCACAGCTTGCGGCCGGCCAGCCGCAGTCCCTCGAAGGCCTGCGGTGAGGTCACTTCGTGCACCAGGTGCCGATCGATGTAGATCAACGCCGTCCCGTCACCGTTGTCGCGCACCATGTGCGCGTTCCACAGCTTGTCGTAAAGCGTCTGTGCTGCCACTGCCCTGCCTCCAGGCCATTTCGAGGTGCGCGAGCGTAGGCCGCTCGAATTCATTCTTCAAATGAATTATTTTTCTTCGAACCATTCCAACATGGAATTCAAATGGACGCGGCGCAGTTGCAAGCCTTTGTCGGCACGGTGGAATCCGGCTCGGTGTCGGCGGCCGCGACCCGGCTGCATCTGACGCAGTCCGCCGTCACCAAGCGCCTGCAGACCCTGGAACAGCAGCTCGGCGAATCCCTGCTGGACCGCATCGGCCGTGGCGTGCAGCTCACCGATGCCGGACAGCGGCTGCTGCCGATCGCCCGCCGCATCCTCGCGGACATGACGCTGGCCCGGCAGGCCGTGCGCAGCGTGCCGGGTCAGGTCAGCGGCGCGCTGAACCTCGCGACCAGCCACCACCTGGGCCTGCATCGGCTGCCGGCCGTGCTGAGCCGCTTTTCCCGGGACTATCCGGCGGTAGACCTCAATCTGGAGTTCCTCGACTCCGAGGAAGGCTGCGACGCCGTGGAATCCGGGCGCCTGGAACTGGCGGTGGTCACGCTGCCGCGCCGCCCTTCCCCGCGCCTGCTGACCCGGGTCATCTGGGAGGACCCGCTGACGCTTTGCGCCGCGCCCGGACACCCGCTGACGGCGCAGGCGGACCTGCGTATCGAGCATCTGGGGCGGCATGCGGCGATTCTTCCCGACCGCAGGACATTCACCCACCGGCTGATCACCGACGCGCTGGCGCAGGTCGACATGACGCCCAAGGTGCGCATGTCCACCAACTACCTGGAGACGATCAAGATGCTGGTCTCCATCGGGCTGGGCTGGTCCGCCCTGCCCAGGACCATGCTGGACGACTCGATCGTCGCCCTGCCGCTGGATCTGAACATCCACCGCAGCCTCGGCACCGCGGTGCACCGGGGCCGCACCCTGTCAGCCCCGGCGCGGGCATTTCTGTCGGTGCTGGACGGGGCGCACGGCGACTGACCGGGCGTCCGACATTCGCGGCCAGGGATGGCCGCACAAGACCGTGCGCCCCTTCGACGCAGCCGACGCGGACGGCGCGGCTAAACCTGCCGTTTCAGTGAGTCAGGACGTGAATCAACACGGTCAGCTTGCCGAAGCGGAATCCCTAACCCGTCACAACCTCACCCGCCCGCTCCATCGCGGGTCCCCGCAGGAGCCGCCAGGCGACAAACCAGCCGGCCAGCGCGGCGCCCGCGGCAAACAGGAACAGTGCCGGCGACGGCAGGTGATCCCAGATCACGCCGCCCAGCAGGCTGCCCAGCCCGCCGCCGGCGCCCAGGGAGATGGCGCTGTAAAGGGCCTGCCCCCGCCCCTGCTGCCGGCCCTGGAACAACCGGTTGATCAGGAACACGCCGACCGCGTGATAAAGCCCGAACGACCCCATGTGCAGACACTGGATCAGCAGCAGCATGGGCAGCGATCCAGCGAAGAACGCGAGCAATGCCCAACGCAGCGCCGCGACACCCAGCGCCACCAGCATCAGTCTTCGCGGACCAAAACGTCGCAGCCAGCCCGGCGCGAACAGGAACGTCAAGATCTCGGCCGCCACACCCAGTGCCCACAGGCCGCCGATCAGGCTTTCACCGTGCCCATGGCTGCGCACGTAAAGCGAGTAGAACCCGTAGTACGGCCCGTGGCTCATCTGCATCAACGCGCAGGCCCCGAGCAGCCCGATCACCACCGGCTGCTTCAAGGTCCGGAGGATGGGACCCGGGTCATGCGTCGTCTGCGCGGGCGGCTCGCGCAGCAGCGAGGCCACCAGCGCCAGCATGACCATCACCGCGGCGACGACATACGGCAGCACGGTGACACCGACCCGCTCGACCCATGCACCCAGCCCGATGGAGGCCACGATGAAACCAACCGAGCCCCAAAGACGAATCTGGCCGTAACGCGCCGCGTGCTCGCGCAGGTAGTTGAAGGTGATCACCTCGAACTGCGGCAGCGCGGCGTTCCAGAAGAACGCGAAGACAACGACGATGCCCAGCAGCGGCCAGAATCCGGGCGCCACCGGCACGATCAGAAAGGCGCCCGCGGCCAGCAATGCCGCCAGCCGGATGATGGGCAGGCGCCGCCCCATGCGATCGGCAAGCTGCCCCCAGACGTAGGGCGCGATGATCTTGAGCCCCAGCATCGCGCCCAGCAGCACGCCGATGCGCGAGGCCGAGTAGCCGGCCTGATCGAGGTAGACGCTCCAGAACGGGAGCAGCAGGCCCAGCGTGGAAAAGTAGAACGCGTAGAACGCCGACAGGCGCGCGTAGGGAAGGTTGGACGGCAACGGTCAGGTAGACACTTATCGCTGCGAGGGTATACGCGGCGTCTTTGGCTCCACGTCCGCGTTCTGCGCCCGATGGCGCAACCAGTGATCCATGACCACCAGCGCCAGCATCGCCTCGACGATGGGCACCGCTCGGATGCCGACGCAGGGGTCGTGACGCCCGGTCGTGCGCATCTCGGTGGATTCGCCGGACCGCGTGATCGTCTCGCCGGGAATGATGATGCTGGAGGTCGGCTTGAACGCCACGCGCGCCACCAGGTCCTGCCCGGTGCTGATGCCGCCGGCGACGCCGCCGGAGTGGTTGGAGCCGAAGCCGTCGGGGCTCAGCACGTCGCGGTGCTCGCTGCCCCGCTGCGCCGCCGCGGCGAAGCCGTCGCCGATCTCCACGCCCTTGACCGCGTTGATGCCCATCATCGCCTTGGCGACGTCGGCGTCCAGGCGGTCAAACACCGGCTCGCCCAGCCCGGGCGGCATGCCGATCGCCTCGACCCGCAGCACCGCGCCCACCGAATCGCCATCGCGGCGCAGCGCGATCAGGTCCTGCTCCAAGGCATCGACCTGATCGGGATCGGCGCAGAAGAACGGGTTCTGATCCACCGCCGCCCAGTCGCTTACGGCGAGTTCCCGTTGGCCGATGGCGGTCACGCAGCCGCGGATTTCAATCCCCAGGCGCTCGGCGAGGTAATGGCGGGCGATAGCACCGGCCGCGACGCGCACCGCGGTCTCCCGCGCGCTGGAACGGCCGCCACCGCGGTAGTCGCGAAACCCGTATTTCTGATCGTAGGCGTAGTCGGCGTGGTTGGGCCGGAACACGTCCTTGATCTTGTCGTAGTCCCGCGAGCGCTGATCCTGATTGCGGATCAGCAGCCCGATCGGCGTACCGGTGGTCTTGCCCTCGAACACGCCGGACAGAATCTCGACCGCATCCGGCTCCTTGCGCTGGGTGACATGGCGGGAGGTGCCGGGGCGCCGACGGTCCAGCTCGCGCTGGATCAGGGTCTCGTCGATGGCCAGCCCGGGCGGGCAGCCGTCGACAACGCAACCGATCGCCGGGCCATGCGATTCGCCGAACGAGGTCACCGCGAACAGGTGGCCGAAGGTGTTTCCAGACATGCGGTTTAGAGGGTCGGTAGGCGATGATCCGTCATCGCGGGACGCGAAAGTCTACCGTGGCAGCTCGTCGTCGCGGACCACGAACACGCCTTCGCCGCCCTGTTCCAGGTCGATCCAGGTGAACGGCACCGCCGGAAACGCCGCTTCCAGCTCGGGACGCCAGGCGCCGACCTCCCCGATCAGACAACCACCGTCAGCCAGATACCGGCGCGCCTCGGCGACGATGCGTCGCGGATGTTCCATGCCGTCCTCCCCGGATTCCAGCCCCATGCGCGGTTCATGGGAGAACTCGTCGGGGAGCGCATCGACCTCCCGCCGCGGCACGTAGGGCGGGTTGGTCAGAATCAGATCGAAATGTTCGCCCTCCAGCGCATCGAACAGATCGGACTCGACCAGCGTCGTGCGCTCCTCCAGGCCATAGGCCTCGGTGTTCTGCGCCGCGACCGCCAGCGCATCCGGCGACAAATCCGCCAGTACCAGCGTCGATTCCGGAAAGGCCATCGCCGCCGCCAGCCCGATGCAGCCGGAGCCGCAGCAAAGATCGAGAATCCGCTCGGGCGCCCGCGCCACCCAGGGGCTGAACCGCTGCTGGATCAGCTCGCCCAGCGGCGAACGGGGAATCAGCACGCGCTCGTCGACGTGGAACGGCATGCCCGCGAACCAGGCCTCGCCGGTGACGTACGCCACGGGCCGGGCATCGGCGATGCGCTCGTGCAGCGCGTCGTAGATCGCCGCGCGCTCGTCGCGCAGCAAACGGCCCCGCAACCAGTCGGGCGAGCTGTCCCTGGGCAAACCGAGCACATGACGGACCAGGAAGGCCGTCTCATCCAGCGCCGTGTTGAACCCGTGCCCGCTGCAGCGATCGGCCCGGTGCATCTCCGAGGCGCCCCAGCGCACCCAGTCCACGCCCGTTTCCAGCACGTCAATCACGGTTTGTGCGCCCGCGTCTGTCATAATTTCGTCTCTTGGCTCCCCGCTCACAAGCTGATTCTCTTCGTAAGATGTCCAAACGTCTGTTGCTGTTGATCGTCGTGGCCCCGGCCGCGCTGGGACTGCTCGTCGCCATGATCCTGCGCGCACCGACCCCGGTGCAATCCATCACGCTACTCGATCATCCCCGCCCGCTGCCGCAAACCACGCTCACCACCGGAGAGGAAACCACCATCGTCGCCAACGCGGCCGGCGACCAATGGCGGCTGATGTTCTTCGGCTTCACGCATTGTCCCGATATCTGCCCGACCACGCTGGAGCGCCTGGCGCGCGTCCGCGGGGAGTCGGAGCTGCTTCGGGACAGGCTGCGCCTGGAATTCGTGACGGTGGATCCGGAACGCGACACGCCGCAGACCATGCAGCAGTACGCGACCTATTTCGATCCCGACATCCGTTCCCTGACCGGGTCCACCGAGGCGATCACGGAACTGGCCGAGGGTGCCGGCATCGCCTTCCTCCGGGTGCCGCTGGATGGGGGTGGCTACACCATGGATCACTCCGCGGCACTGGTACTGGTCAACCCCGCGGGCGCCATCGCCGGCTACATTCTGCCGCCGTGGACCGTGGACGTGCTGCGCAGAGACCTCGAGACCGTGGTCTCCTCGTGAGCGAGTCGCGCGAACACCTGAGGCCCGGACAACGCGCGTTCGTGCTGATCCAGCGCATGCTGCCGACGTTGTGGCTGTCCGGTCTCGCCCACCGGGTGACCCGCAGCCAGCGCGTGTGGCTGAAGCGACGGCTGATCGAGCGCTTCATGGCGCATTTCGGCATTTCGCTGGATGACGCTCGCCTGCGCAGCCCCGACGCCTATCTGAGCTTCAACCACTTCTTCACCCGGGCCCTGATGCCCGACGCCCGCCCGGTGGACACGGCGACGGACGCACTGGTCAGCCCGGTCGACGGCGCCGTCAGCCAGGCCGGCGCGATCCAGGAAGGTCGACTCATCCAGGCCAAGGGAATCCGCTATTCGGCCGCCGAATTGCTGGGCGTTGATGCCGTTGGTCTGGGCGCTTTCCTCGGTGGCGAATTTGCGACGCTATATCTGTCGCCCAGGGACTACCATCGAATTCACATGCCAACGGACGGCAAATTGATATCGATGAACTTTCAACCGGGGCGGCTGTTCAGCGTCAACCCGACGACCGTCGCGGGAATTCCCCGCGTCTTCAATCGCAACGAGCGATTGAGTCTGCTGTTCGAAACCCCCGTCGGTCCGTTCGCGCTGGTGCTGGTCGGTGCCATCTTCGTCGGCTCCATCGAAACACGGTGGACCGGCCTGGTCACGCCACCGCACGGGCAGCGCGCCTGGCACAAGCGCATGGACGTGCCGATGGAGGTCGCCAAGGGAGAGGAAATCGGACGTTTCAACATGGGGTCGACCGTCATCCTGCTGGCAGGCGCGGGAGCGGTGCGGTGGAGCGATGAACTCCGGCCGCAGACCCCGCTACGCATGGGACAACGAATCGGCACCATCGAAAGACACTGAACCAAAAAGGCTCGGATTTTGCACCTGCAGGAGGTAGGCAAATCCTGGCTCGGGGCCTAGGAGGCCATCAATGAATCTGGCACGCATGGAATCTCTGGGATACGCTTCCCATTCAATGGACATGGACGCACACAGCCAACTGGACCGGGCGCTTCGCCGCCTGCTGCGACCTCTGGTTCGCATCATGCTCCGTCAGGGCATTTCCTTCGGAGAGTTCTCCGAAATCGCCAAGCGCACCTACATGGAAATCGCCTGGGACGAGTTCACGCCGCGCAATGCGCGCGCATCCGACTCCCGTGTTGCGATCATGACCGGGCTGACGCGCAAGGAAGTCAAGCGCCTGCGCGAAACCCGCGCGCAGCGAACCGAGTTGTCGACCAACCACATGAACCGCGCGACCCGCGTGCTGTCCGGCTGGTTCCGCGATCCGGACTTCTGCGACGACAAGGGTCAGCCGCGCCTGCTGAACATGACCGACGATGGCCTCCAGTTCCCGGCGCTGGTTCGCCGTTACTCCGGAGACATGCCGCCGCGCGCGATGCTGGATGAGCTGCGCCGAGTGAATGCGGTCAAGGTCGACGACAACGGCGCGATCCAGGTGAAGTCACGCAGCTTCGTCCCCGATGGGGGCGACCCCGACAGCCTGCGCATGTTCGGCCTCGCGATGAGCGATCTGGGCCACACCATCGACAGCAACCTTGGCGCCGTCCCCGGCGAAGACCTGCTGTTCCAGCGCTATGTCTCCAACGCGCAACTGAATCCACGGATGGTGCCGCTGTTCAAGCGCCTGCTCGCCGAACGGGGCATGCAGTTGCTGGAGTCCCTGGATGACTGGATGTCCAGTAACGAACTACCCGAAGATGCCCCCGGCCAATCCGCCCATATCGGCGCCGGGATCTATTTCTTCGACCGTAGTGACCAACCACCTACCGACGACTGATCGATGCACCGACTGCTCATCCATCGCCTGCTTCCCGCACTGGCAGCCGCCAGTCTGACCGTCGCCTGCGGCACGGTCCTGCGCGTCGCCGGCATCGAAGGCACTGGCGACTCCAACGGGTCCGCCTCTGGATACGGCAGTCTGTTCGTCAACGGTCGCGAGTTCGACACCAGTCAGGCCGAGTTTCTGCTGAACGGGGAAGCCGTCTCCGAAGCCGACATCGCGATCGGCATGCTCACCTCGGTTCAGGGTGATCTGCCGGGCGAACGGGCGGACCGCATCGTCGCCCGACGCACGCTGCTCGCGCCGATTGACGGCATCGCCCGCGTCGGCGAGGCGCGTTCGGCTTCGCTGTCGATCCTCGGCCAGAACGTCCGCGTGGACGAGATGACCCGCCTGGTCGGCATCAGCCTGGATGAGCTCGGTTCGAACATGCTGGTCGACGTGCACGCATTGACGCCGGCCACGGGGACCGCATTGGCGACCTATCTCGAGGTGGCCGACCCTGCCTACACGCCGGGCGGCCAGACGCTGACCCTCACCGGGTTCATCGACACCCTGTCCGCCACCGAACTGGAGATGGGGTCACTGACCGTGGACATCGCATCGGCGACCATCGACGAAGCCATCGCCGTGGGGGACCGCGTGGTCATTCACGGACAACAGCCCGCGCGCGGCGGCACGCTGTTCGCCACCACGGTGACCATCGCCGCCGACACGCCAGTGCCGGAGACCTATGCGGACCGGAGCATTCTGGTCGAATCGGTCAACGGCAGCCTGGTCCGGTCCGGCCAGACGGAGATCGACCTCGCCACCGCGCAAAGGCTGGACAACGCCGACCAATCGGTCGAACCCGGCGTCCAGCTTCTCGCCCGCGGCCCGGTGGATGCCAGCGGTCTGCTGACCGCGGTTGACTATCGGGTGATTCCCGAGCCGGAGGTCATTCTGAGCGGCACGATCGCATCGGACTCGCACCAGCTTCTGGTGCTGGATCAGGCCCTGGAAGTCCTGCCGATCACGCAATTCATCGAAAGCCGACCGGGCGAGCCCCGTCAGCTTTCACTGGCCAGCCTGCAACTGGGCGACACGGTCACCCTGGTCGGCTATCACGATCGCGACGACAAGCTCGTGACCACGCGCGTGGAACGACGTGCCGCCGGCCTGACGCCCACCGTCTACGGCTTCCTGCTCGACCTGACGGCAGGCCTCACGTCCAACAACCTGGTCATCGGCGGCGTCGAGATCATCACCGATGACGATACGGTCTACGAGACCGTGGGCGGCACGGAGATCTCCGAAACGGTGTTTCTCGCCACTGCGACGATTGGCGTGCTGGTGCAGGCCTGGGGCGTCGAACTCCCTGGAGAAACCGGCCTGCGGGCAACGCGGATCCGACTGCTGAACTGATCCGCCTCCCACGGGCACGGAACGCCCGCGTTCAGGATCGCGCGAACGGGGCGACCTCGGTGATCGAGCGACATCCTTCGGCGAGCATCAGCAGCCGATCCACGCCCAGCGCCACACCGCTGGCGGCGGGCAATCCGGTGTCCAGCGCCGCCGCCCAGTCCTCGTCCGGTGGCACCGCCGGCAGACCCAGCGCGCAACGGCGCGCCCGGTCGCGATCGGCGCGCTGACGCCACTGCGCCGGGTCTGTCAGCTCCTCTCCACCGTTGGCCAGTTCCACCCCCGACCAGTACAGCTCGAAACGCAGCGCCCTTGTCTCGTCGGCGGGATCAAGCCGCGCGAACGACGCATCCGCGGCGGCAAAGCCCGTCAGGAACACGGGCCCATCTCGGCCCAACCCCGGCTGGACACAATGGGAGAACAGCAGGTCCCGCAGCCCGGACGGATCCTCTCCGTCCAGCAAATCCCGGGAAACATTGAGTGCGGCTGCACGGCGGGCGAGCGTGGCGCGATCGGACAGCGGATCGATGCCGACCCCTTCACGGAAGGCTGCCCGCCAGTCCAGTGTGGCGAACCCGTCCGCCCCGGACGATGCAAGCCGCACGATGGTGGCGACCTCGTCCATCAGGGACCGCATGCTCCAGCCCGGGCGATACCACTCCAGCATCGTGAACTCGGGCTGGTGCAGCCGGCCGATCTCACCGTGGCGGTAAACCTTGCCCAGCTGGTAGATCGGGCGCCGGTGCTCGGCGAGCAGGCACTTCATCAGCGCCTCGGGCGAAGACTGCAGGAACGCCGGACCGGCGTCACCGACGGTAGCTGTCGCGGGAATCAGCGGGTCGGATGCGCAGGTCGCGCGCAGCAGCGGCGTATCGACCTCGAGAACACCCTGCTCCGCGAAGTATGCGCGGATCGTCGCGAGCAACGTCGCGCGACGCGACAGCCGCTCCCAGCTCAGTCCGGAGCGGCGATGATCTCGCATCGACCTATTCTTTGACGCGGGAGACGTACTCCGCCGTGCGGGTGTCGACCTTCAGCAGTTCGCCCTCTTCGACGAACAGCGGGACGCGTACCACGGCGCCGGTTTCCAGCGTGGCCGGCTTGCCGCCGCCACCGGAGGTGTCTCCGCGAACCCCAGGATCGGTCTCGGTCACCTTGAGCTCGACGAAGTTCGGCGGCTCGACGGAAATCGGTGCGCCATTCCAGAGCATCAACTTGCAGATGTCCTGCTCCTTGAGCCAGACCTTGTTGTCACCCACCGCGACTTCGTCCGCGGAATACTGCTCGAAGCTGCTGGGCTCCATGAAGTGCCAGAACTCGCCGTCGTAGTACAGGTATTGCAGTTCCAGCTCCATGACATCGGCGCCCTCGACCGAGTCACCGGACTTGAAGGTCTTTTCAACCACCTTGCCGTTCTTGAGATTGCGGACACGAACGCGGTTGAAGGCCTGGCCCTTGCCGGGCTTGACGAATTCGTTTTCAACGATGGTGTAGGGGTCACCGTCCAGGAGGATCTTCAGGCCGCTCTTGAACTGGTTGGTGGCGTAGGTCGTCATAGGGTCTCGCTCGCGCTGCGCCGCGACCGACGCGGCACCGATAGAATAAACGGGATATGGAAGCGCGCATGATACAGCCTGAACCGTCACCGACCGAGCCCCCGGAAGTCCTGCGCTCGCCGCGCGAGCTGCTGGCCGATCGTGGCATTGCCGAAACGGCACTGGATTTCCGCGTGGATCACAGTCCGGATTTCCCCTTTCGCCTTCCGCGCGCTCTGGCCGCGCTGATCCGTCACGGTGACCCCCGGGACCCGATCCTGCGCCAGGTGCTGCCCAGCCTGGAGGAACGCGACGCGGACCCGTGGACATCCACCGACCCGCTGGCCGAGTCCCGTTTCGCATCACCCGGCGGCATCATCCGCAAGTATCCGGGCCGGGCGCTGCTCGTCACCACCGGCGCCTGCGCCATCCACTGCCGCTACTGCTTCCGCCGGCATACCGATTACGGCGCCACCGGCATGGGCCGCCAGCTGCACCAGGCCATCGAGACCCTGGGCGCCGATTCGACGATTCGCGAGGTCATTCTGTCCGGTGGCGACCCGCTGGCGCTTAGCGACCATCGACTGATCGAGTTGATCCACGGGCTGGAGGGCATCGGACACCTGGACACGCTGCGGCTGCACTCCCGCACGGCCACGGTTGATCCCGACCAGCTAAGCGATGCGCTGATCCGGGTGCTGGGCGCGAGCAGACTGCATGTCGTGCTGGTGACTCACGTCAATCACGCCCGCGAAATCGGTGATCTGGCCATCGCCCGCCTAGCCGCACTGCGACGCGCCGGCGTCACCCTGCTGAACCAGTCCGTGCTGCTGCGGGGCGTCAACGACGACAGTCAGACGCTTGCCGCGCTGTCCCGGACGCTGTTCGAAATCGGGGTGTTACCCTACTACCTTCACGCGCTGGACCCGGTGGCCGGTGCCGCCCATTTCCGCGTTTCCGACACCCGCGCATTGCACATCATGCAAGAGCTACGAGACTGTCTGCCCGGCTATCTGGTCCCGCGCTTCGTCCGCGAAGTCCCCGGCGACGCGTCCAAACGCCCGGTGGCCGCCGTGCAGGCCGCTCATGGAGTCGACACGCCGTGACCCGGCCGCAGCAGAGAACCCAACTCATCGTCGCGTCGCGGACCGAGAATCTGGCCAACGCGATCCAGAACGAGCTGCGGAGTTCCGGTATCCAGACGCAGGTGCACTGGCCCTCCGCCGGTGACGAGTTCGGCTCGATGCTGGCCAGCCTGACACCGGAGATGGTGCTCTGCGAGGAACGCCTCAAGGATCCCGCCGTGGAGGACGTGATCCGGGCGGTCCGGGATTTCGACCCCGATCTTCCGGTGCTGGTCATGGGCGATCATGTCACGCTCATGCGGACCGTCGGCGCACTCGACCTCGGCGCACGGGATTTCGTCTCCTCCCAGGACATGCGCCATCTGACGCTGGTCGTGCGCCGCGAGCTGGAATGCTACGAGGACCGGCGCCGCATGCATGCGCTGTTCAAGCGAACGCAGGAGCTGGAAACCCGCGCGCGCAGCCTGCTCAAGGAAACCGGCGATGCGGTCCTGCATGTCGTCGAGGGTGTCATCACCGAAATCAACCCGGCCTTCCTCGGCTTGCTGGGTCGCACGACCGGTGACGAGGCGCTGATCGGCCAGCCGATTCTCGACGTGGCCGCACCCGACGATCAGCCGTCGCTCAAGACCGTACTCAAGCGCGCGCGCAAGTCGCCCAATGCGGAGATCGAGACCGAGATCCGCCTGCTCGGCCGGGACGGCGTCACCCCTCCGGTCCAGCTCGGCGTCATCGCAAAAACGGTCGACGACGAACTCATTACCGAATGCGTGATCCGGCAGGGCGCGCTGGACAAGGCGTTTTCGCCGGGCAGCCGGCTGGACCTGTTCAAGCGCCTCTCCGCGTTGACGCCATCGGCGGACGACAACATCCAGGCACTGGTACTGATTTACGTCGACCAGTTCGACGCGCTGGAGGAGCGCATCGGCTACCTGGATTCCGACCAGGTACTGCAACGCCTGTTCGACATGCTCGCACCGGTTCAGCAGCCGGGAGACCGCGTATTCCGCTTTTCCATGTCGGAACTGATGCTGCTGGTACGCCGTCCCTCCGCCGACGACATTCGCGCCTTCGCCGACCGGCTGCTGGAAGTGGTCGAGCAGGCCACATTCACGACGGCCGAACATGAGACCGCGATCACCGCCACCATCGCGTCCTATCCGCTGTCGGGCGAGGAACGCCCGCAGACGCTGATCCGCGACATGCGTCGCAACGCCTCGCAGGTGTCCCGGCGCGGCGGCAATGTCAGCATCTTCATGGGACCGACCGCGGAGGCCTCGGAGCGCAAGCGCGTGGCCGACCAGCAGGCGCAGCGGATCCGCGAGGCGCTGGAAACCGATCAGCTGCGACTGGTGTTCCAGCCCATCGCGAGCCTGGAGGGCGAGCCGGGGAACCTGCTCGATACGCATATCCGCATGCTCACGCCCGACGGCGGCGAGCTGATGGCAATGGATTTCCTGCCGGTCGCGATCGAATACGACCTGATGCCGGACATCGACGCCTGGGTCATGGAGCAGGCGGTACGCACGCTGGCTTCACCGGACAACGCCGCGGGCCTGCATCCCACGCTGTTTGTCCGACTGTCCAACCAGACCCTGGCGGAACCGCAACGCGTCATCGAGACCTGGCGTGAAGCCATCGACAACGACCGCTGCAAGCCCGAGCAAATCGTCTTCGAGATCGGCGAGAGCCAGATCCACGACCACCGCGCCAAGTTCGCTGCACTGGCAGACCAGATCGAGGCCGGCGGTGGGCGCCTGGCCATCGACCGGTTCGGCAACAAGCGCGCGTCGCTAAGCCTGCTTACCGCACTGAACCCGCAGTTCATCAAGCTGGATCCGGCGTTCACGCGTTCGCTGGAATCCTCCGATGCTGAGGTCAAGCGACAGTTCGCCGAACTGATCGAGACGGCGCAGTCACAGGGCATCCGCACGATTGCCGAACACGTCGAGGATGCCAATTCGATGGCCCAGCTCTGGCAGCTGGGCATCAACTACGTGCAGGGCAACCACGTCCAGTCGACCATCGCCTCCGAGGAATCCCTCGCGGACGCGATCTCGCTGGTCTGAGCCACCCGGGATTCCGCCGGGCTCGAACCTTCAGCGGTCCGCCGCCTCCAGCGCGCGAATCCGCTCGCCCAGCGGAGGATGCGTCATGAACAGGTGCCGCAGCCCCTGCCCCACGCCGCCGGCGATGCCGAACGCACTGAACTGCTCGGGCAGCGGCTCCGGCTGACCACCCTGCAGGCGACGCAGCGCGGCGATCATCTTGCGGCGACCCGCCAGATGCGCACCGGCGGCGTCAGCCCGGAACTCGCGCTGGCGCGAGAACCAGCAGACGACAATCGACGCGAGCACGCCGAAGAGAATCTCGAACACGATCCAGGAGATGAAATAGCCCGGTCCGCGGCCATCCTGGTTTCGAAACACGACCCGGTCGACGAAAAAGGCCGCCAGACGCGCCAGGAAGATCACGAAAGTGTTCACGACACCCTGAATCAGGGTCAGCGTCACCATGTCGCCGTTGGCCACGTGGCCGATCTCGTGGCCCAGCACGGCCTCGACCTCGTCGGCCGTCATGTTCTGCAGCAAACCGGTGGAGACCGCGACCAGCGCATTGTTCTTCGACGCGCCAGTCGCAAAGGCATTCGGAGACGGCGACTGGAAGATCGCCACCTCGGGCATCCCGATGCCGGCCTGGCGAGCCAGACGCTGCACCGTCTGCATCAGCCAGGCTTCCTGGGAATTGGACGGCCGTTCGATGACCTGAGCGCCCATGGACCGCTTGGCCATCCACTTGCTCATCGCCAGCGAGATGAACGCGCCGCCGAAGCCGAACACGGCCGCCAGCAGCAAGGTCCCGGCGTAATTGAACTGCCCGCCCGTACTCTGGGCGAGATCAACCCCGAAGACCGCGCTCAACACGAACAGCACGGCGGTGAGCACCACCATGATGGCGATGTTGGTCGCGAGAAACAGCACGATTCGCTTCATTGACGTTCAAGCCTTTTGTCGAGTCCGAAGGGAGAGACCATCCGCAATGGAATATGTGCCCGTCCGGGCGCGAATCAAGCGTCGACAGCGACGACCCGCTGCACGCGCTGGAACCCCCGGGGCAGCATCGCGCCGCGCTGGGCACGCTTGCCCTGGTAGGTGGCCTCGATGTCGGCCACCTTCAGACCGATATGGCGCTGCCCGCTCTCCAGACGCAGCTGCTGCCCCGGACCCAGCGCCGCCCAGCCAACCACGGTCTCGCCGGCCTTGAGAGTCATCAGCTTGTTGCCCTTGCCCCGTGCCAGTTCCGGCAGCTCGTCCAGCGGGAACGCCAGCATCCGGCCGCCGGAGGAAACCACGCAAATCCACGCGGCATCGGCTCCGAACGGCACCGGTGCCAGCACCGACCCACCCTTGGGCACGGTCAGCACGGCCTTGCCGCTCTTGTTGCGGCTGACCAGTTCGGACACCCGGGTCGCGAAGCCGTAGCCAGCCGACGAGCCCAGCAACACGCGCTGCTCCGGATCGCCGATGACCAGCCCGACGAACCGCGCGCCCGGCGGCGGATTGAGCTTGCCTGACAGCGGCTCGCCCTGCCCGCGTGCCGACGGCAGCTTGTGCGCCGCGAGCTGGTAGGAGCGTCCGGTGGAATCCAGCACCACCAGAGGCTGGTTGCTGCGCCCCGGCGCGTCGCAGAGATAGCCGTCGCCGGCCTTGTAACTGAGCGTATCCGCCTCGACGGCGTGGCCCTTGGCGGCGCGAATCCAGCCCAGTTCCGACAACACGACGGTGATCGGCTCGGCCGGCAGCAGGTCGGTTTCCGACAGCGCCTGGGCCTGCGGGCGCTCGGCCAGCGCGCAGCGGCGGTCGTCGCCGTATTTCTCCGCGTCCTCGGCCAGCTCCTTGCGGATCAGCGAGGTCATCTTCGCCTCGGAGCCAAGCACGCCGGTCAGCCAGTCACGCTCCTTTGCCAGCTCGTCCTGCTCCCCGCGAATCTTCATCTCCTCCAGCCGCATCAGGTGACGCAGCCGCAGGTTCAGAATGGCCTCGGCCTGGATGTCGCTGATGCCGAAGCGCTCCATCATCACCGGCTTGGGCTCTTCTTCCGTGCGGATGATGCGGATCACCTCGTCGATGTTGAGGTAGGCGATCAACAGGCCTTCGAGGATGTGCAGTCGATCCTCGACCTTGGCCAGACGATGTTCCAGCCGGCGGCGCACCGTCTGGCGGCGGAACACCAGCCACTCACGCAGAATCTCGACCAGACCGCGCACCCGCGGGCGCCCGTCCAGGCCGATCATGTTCAGGTTGACGCGGATGGTCTTTTCCAGGTCCGTGGTCGCGCACAGATGGGCGATCAGGGCGTCGATGTCGACGCGATTGGAGCGCGGCGAGATCACAAGCCGACACGGCGACTCGTGATCGGACTCGTCACGCAGATCATCGACCATCGGCAACTTCTTCGCCCGCATCTGCGCGGCGATCTGCTCGAGGATCTTGGCGCCGGAAACCTGGTGCGGCAATGCGACCACCACCAGGTCCTGGCCGTCACGCTCGAACACGGCGCGCACCCGGACCTGCCCCGTACCGGATTCGTAGATGGCCCGCAGCTCGTCGGTACTGGACACGATCTCGCAGCCGGTGGGGAAATCCGGCGCCGGCACATGCGCCATCAGCTCATCGAGCCCGGCCCGGGGCTTGTCCAGCAGGTGACGCGCCGCGGCCACGACCTCCCGCAGGTTGTGCGGAGGAATGTCCGTGGCCATGCCCACCGCGATGCCGGTGCCGCCGTTGAGCAGCACGTTGGGCAGGCGCGCCGGCAGGATCTTCGGCTCGGTCAGCGTCCCGTCGAAATTGGGCACCCAGTCCACCGTGCCCTGGGCGATCTCGGCCAGCAGCGTCGCCGCGTACGGCGCCAGCCGCGATTCGGTGTAGCGCATCGCGGCGAAGGACTTGGGGTCATCCGGCGAGCCCCAGTTACCCTGCCCGTCGACGATCGGATACCGGTAGGTGAACGGCTGGGCCATGATCACCATGGCCTCGTAGCAGGCGCTGTCGCCGTGCGGATGGAACTTGCCGATCACGTCACCGACGGTGCGCGCCGACTTCTTGTGCTTCGACGTCGCGCTCAGCCCCAGCTCGCTCATCGCGTAGGTGATGCGGCGCTGAACCGGTTTCAGGCCATCGCCGATATGCGGCAGCGCCCGGTCGAGCACCACGTACATCGAGTAGTCGAGATAGGCCTTTTCGGCGAAGGTGCGGATCGGGAGGTATTCGCCCTCGATCGTGGTTTCGTCAGTCATCGTGCGATCCCGTCAATGCAGGGAGATAGAGGTGGCAGCGCGTCCCGGTACGGGACATCAGCCCACCGGTTCGGCGCGGTCGCCTTCGGCTTCCAGCCAGCCACGGCGGTCGGATGCCCGTTTCTTGGCGAGCAGCATGTCGAACAGGGCATCGGCGTCGGCCGCCTCGACACGCAGTTGCACCAGACGCCGCGTATCCGGCGCCATGGTCGTCTCGCGCAGCTGCGGCGGGTTCATCTCGCCCAGGCCCTTGAAGCGCGTGACCGAGACCTTGCCCTTGATGCCCTCGGCGTCGATGCGATCGAGAATGCCGTCGCGCTCGGCCTCGTCCAGCGCGTATTCGACCTGCTTGCCGATGTCCACGCGGAACAGCGGCGGCATGGCGACATACACATGCCCCTGCTCCACCAGCGGTCGGAAGTGCTTGAGAAACAGCGCGCAAAGCAGCGTGGCGATGTGCAGGCCATCGGAGTCGGCATCGGCCAGGATGCAGACCTTGCCGTAACGCAGCCCGGTCAGATCCGCCTGCCCCGGGGAAATGCCGATGGCCACGGAAATGTCGTGAATCTCCTGCGAACCCAGTATCTCGCCGGTGTCGACTTCCCAGGTGTTCATGATCTTGCCCCGCAGCGGCATGATCGCCTGCGTAGTCCGATCACGCGCCTGCTTGGCCGAGCCGCCGGCGGAATCACCCTCGACCAGGAACAGTTCGGTTTGCGCCGGATCGTCGATTACGCAATCGGCCAGCTTGCCCGGCAGCGCCGGCCCGGACACGACCTTCTTGCGAACGACCTTCTTCGCCGCCCGCGTGCGTCGCTGCGCCGTGGAGATGATCCACTGCGCCAGCGCCTCGCCATCCTGGTGATGCTGGTTCAGCCACAGGCTGAACGCGTCCTTGACCACGCCGGAGACGAAAGCCGCGCACTCACGGGAGCTGAGGCGTTCCTTGGTCTGCCCGGCGAACTGCGGATCCTGCATCTTCACCGAAATGACGTGCGCGCAGCCGTTCCAGACGTCGTCCGGCGTGATGCGCAGCCCCCGCGGCAGCAGATTGCGAAATTCGCAGAACTCGCGCATCGCCTCGGTCAGCCCGGTGCGCAAACCGTTGACGTGGGTGCCGCCCTGCGGGGTCGGCACGAGGTTGACGTAGCTTTCCGCAACGACGGTCGCGTCGCTGTCCTCATCCACCACCCAGGCCACGGCCCAGTCCACCCCCTCGCGCTCGCTGGCGAAGTGGCCGACGAAGGCCTGCTCCGGCACCCGATCCGCCGGCCCGACGGCCTCGTCCAGGTACTCGGCCAGCCCGTCCGCGTAGCACCAGACGTCCGGCTCCTCGGCACCCGGATAGCGGAACACGACGCGCAGCCCCGGGCACAGCACGGCCTTGGCGCGCAGCACGTGACGCAACCGCGGAATGGAGAATTTAGCCGAGTCGAAGAAGCTGGCGTCCGGCCAGAACCGCAGCCGCGTGCCGGTGTTGCGCTTGCCCACCGACTCCACCGCTTCCAGCGGCCCGACCAGCACGCCACCGGCGTAGGCCGACATCCAGCGCTGACCATCGCGCTTGATGTCCACCTCGAGCCGGGTCGACAGCGCGTTGACGACGGACACGCCGACGCCATGCAGACCGCCGGAAAACTGGTAGTTCTTGTTGGAGAACTTGCCGCCCGCGTGCAGCCGCGTGAGGATCAGCTCGACCCCTGGCACGCCGTGTTCGGGGTGGATGTCCACCGGCATGCCGCGGCCATCGTCCTCGACCTGCAGCGAGCCGTCGTCGAACACGGTCACCTGGATTTCCGAGGCGTGGCCAGCCAGCGCCTCGTCGACGCTGTTGTCGATCACCTCCTGCGCCAGGTGATTGGGACGTTGGGTGTCGGTGAACATGCCCGGCCGTTTCCGGACGGGCTCCAGGCCGCTCAGCACCTCGATCGAGGTGGCGTCGTAACTGCTTGTCATGGTTGATTTATTGAACGCGCGGCGAAACACCGCGTGCGGGCAACGTAATCGACGCCAACGAAGCAATCAAGCATGCACGACGGGCAGGTTCCGCAAGCCCGCCGGAAACGACCCGATCCGATCGAATCCAGTACACTTGCGCCTCCCGCAACGCCTGATCGTATCCATGCCGCAGCCCGACGAATCCCAGCCTCCGAGCATCTCGCTGGCCGAGTTCGAATCCGCCGTGGCCGAGCTGGAAGGCATCGTGACGGCCATGGAATCCGGCGAGCTCAGCCTGGAACAGTCGCTGCAACGCTTCGAGCGCGGCGTCACGCTGGTCAAGGCCTGTCAGGAGGCGGTGCGCGGCGCCGAATTGCGAATCCGCCAGCTCACCGAGGACGGCGAAGAGATTCCCCTGCCGGACGACGAGCCGGCTTCGTGAGCGACACCACCATCCGGTCCGCCATCGCGGATCGAGTCCGGCGCGTCGAGGACGCGGCGCGACGCTGGCTGCCCGATGCATCCACGCCGCCGACGCGGTTGCACGAGGCCATGCGCTACGCCGTGCTGGGTGGCGGCAAACGCCTGAGGCCGCAACTGGTCTACGCCAGTGGACGGGCACTGGGGCTGGACTCATCCCGCCTGGACGGCCCCGCGGTCGCGCTGGAGTTCATCCACGCCTACTCGCTGATCCATGACGATCTGCCGGCGATGGATGACGATGACCTGCGCCGCGGCCGCCCCACGACCCACCGGGCCTTCGACGAGGCGACGGCGATTCTTGCCGGCGATGCACTCCAGCCGTTGGCATTCCTCGTGCTGGGCACCGACACGACCATGCAGGCCACTCCGTCACAACGTCTCCACATGACCCGCCGGCTCGCCGAAGCCGCCGGCTCGCGTGGCATGGTCGGCGGCCAGGCGATGGATCTGGATCAGGTTGGCCGGCAACCGGATGTCGCGACGATCGACACCCTGCACGGGCTCAAGACCGGCCGGCTGATCGAGACGGCCGTTTTACTGCCGACCGATCTGCTTGATCCGCCCGACCCGGATGCCCAGGCCGCCCTGTCCGGCTATGGTCGCAAGATCGGACTGGCCTTCCAGATTCACGACGACGTGCTCGACGAAACCGGTGATTCGTCCGTGATCGGCAAGACCGCGGGTGCGGACCGCGCGCTGGACAAGCCGACCTATCCGCTGCTGCTGGGGCTGGACGCCTCGCGCAAACGCGCGGCCGACCTGGTCGAATCGGCGCTGGACAGCCTGACCCCGTTCGGCGAAAACGCCGATGATCTCAGGGCTCTGGCCCGACACGTCATTCAGCGAGAGAAATGAGTTTGAAGCCTCCGTCAGCCCGCCCCATAATGGTGCGATCCCACCGCTTGGTAATTCCGTGTCATGTCTGACGCGTCTGGATATTCTCTGCTCGGTCGCGTCCACGCGCCCGAGGACCTGCGCGCGCTGCGCGAGGATCAGCTGCCGGCCCTGGCAGTCGATCTGCGCCGGTTTCTGATCGAGACCCTGGGCCGGGTCGGCGGGCATTTCGCCGCCAACCTCGGCACCGTCGAGCTCACCATTGCGCTGCACTACCTGCTGGACACGCCGAACGACCGGTTGGTCTGGGACGTGGGCCACCAGGCCTATCCCCACAAGGTGCTGACAGGCCGCCGCGCCCGCCTGGAAACCATCCGCCGCAAGGATGGCCTGGCGCCGTTTCCGTCTCGTGACGAAAGCGAGTACGACACCTTCGGTACCGGACATTCCAGCACCGCGATCTCGGCAGCCGTGGGCATGGCCGAGGGCATCCGCGTGCTGGGCCGCGCGGGAGAACAGCGCGTGGCCTGCGTCATCGGCGACGGCGGCATGACCGCCGGCATGGCCTTCGAGGCCCTGAATCACCTCGGCAGCGCCGGCAGTGACGTGCTGGTGATCTACAACGACAACGACATGTCGATCTCCGAAAACGTCGGCGCGCTGCGCGATCATTGCGCCCGCGTGTTCGCACGGCATCCGGACGCGGCACGCACGCCGGAGGCCTACCGTCGCGCTGTCGCGCCGGAAAGCGACCTGTCGCCGGATGACGGTGACCTGTTCGAATCGCTGGGCGTGCGCTACCTCGGCCCGGTCGATGGCCATGACCTGAATGCGCTGATCCCCGCGCTGCGCGACGCGCTGGCTGCCAGAGGGCCGCGGCTGCTGCACGTCGCCACGGTCAAGGGCAAGGGATTCGATCCCGCCGAATGCGACCCGATTGCCTATCACGGCGTCAGCGGCTTCGATCCGGTCACCGGCGAAATGTCCAAGGGCGGACCGTCACGGCCGACCTTCACCAAGGTCTTCGGCCGTTGGCTCTGCAAGGCCGCCGAGGAGGACCCGAAGCTGGTCGCGATCACGCCGGCCATGCGGGAAGGCTCCGGGCTGGTGGAATTCGCCGAGCGTTACCCCGACCGCTACTTCGACGTCGCGATCGCCGAGCAGCACGCGGTGACCCTGGGCGCCGGCCTGGCCACCGAAGGCCTGCACCCCGTGGTCGCGATCTACTCGACGTTCCTGCAACGTGGTTACGACCAGCTCGTGCACGACGTGGCGATCCAGAATCTGCCGGTGCTGTTCGCCATCGACCGTGGCGGCATCGTCGGTGCCGACGGCGCCACCCACAATGGCGCCTTCGATCTCAGCTACCTGCGCTGCGTGCCGAACATGGTAGTCATGGCGCCCAGCGACGAAAACGAATGCCAGCGCATGCTGACGACCGGCATCCGCCATGACGGACCCAGCGCCGTGCGTTACCCGCGCGGCAGCGGACCCGGCGCCGAACTGGACGACGATCCGCAACCGCTGGAAATCGGCCGCGCCCGCATCGTGCGCTCCGCGCTCGGGCGCCGCCGCCCCCGCGTCGCCATCCTCGCCTTCGGCGTCATGGTCGAACCCGCGCTGGCCGCTGCCGAACTGCTCGACGCAACCGTGATCGACATGCGTTTCGTCAAGCCAATCGACGTGGACATGGTGTTGCGCATGGCCGACGAAGCCGATCTGATCGTCACCGTCGAGGACAACGTCATCGCCGGTGGCGCGGGCAGCGCGGTGAACGAGGTGCTGATGGCACGACATCTCGCCGTGCCGGCGCTCAATCTCGGACTGCCTGACAGCTTCGTCGAGCACGGCGGCCGCGAGGAAATGCTTGCCAGCCTGGGCCTGGACGCCGCCGGTATCCAGCGCGCGATTCAGCGCCGGCTGCGCGCCCGCGACCTCGACGGTGTCAGCTCAGCGGGTAGCGCGGGCTGAGAGGCTAGTCCGCGTAACGTCCGCGGCGCGTCGACACCTCGTCCAGACGCCACAGGGCGTCCGGCGTGGCGCGCTCCAGTTCGGCTTCCTCGGTGTCCGGCAGGCCGGGGAACAGGTCGAAGCCCGTCGCCTGCTCGACGGCATCCACCGTGGTGACGAAATCGCGCAGATCCGCATTCGGCGCCGCCGACTGCGGGACCAGCATCGCCAACGCGCGCAGCCCGCTTCCATCCGGCCCTTCCGCCAGCAGTACACGATAAAGCGCGTCCGGCACCTCGACGCCCCGTCCCACCCAGGCCCTGTCCTCGTCGAACACCGGCCCGGTGACCACCCACAACGCGTCAAGCCCGGCGGCCCACACATCGGTTTCCAGCTCCTCGATGCGCTGCCAGACGCCGCGATTCATCGCATGCCGCTGCGCGACGATATTGCTCATGCGGAAGGTCGCGAGCTGGGCGTCGCGCCCGTAAAGCCGTGAAATCGCGTAGTTCGGTGCCAGATGCCCGCGTCCATAGTCGGTGCCACGCAAGGCATCCGGGTCGACCTGGTGAAAGACGCGCCAGTCGCGGGTGAAGCGATCCGGCCTGGGTGGGCCGGCAGGGTCTGCAATCGCGCCCGAGCGATAAATCACCCAAAGCGGCGCGGCGCGCAGCTCGGAATAGCCCACCAGAAATCCGGGCGGGTCCAGCACCCGCACCCAGGACAGCCAGCCGGGTTGCGTGGCCTCGGGCAGGCCTCCGGGAATCGCCGAGTCAGACGGCGGCAGCAGCGTGCCGGCGATCAGACCCAGCAGGCAGATGACGCCGGTCGCGACCAGCCCGAGCCGTCGCCGTCCTGTGCTCACGCGTCGGCGGCGACCATGTCGAACCACGCGAGATCCGGTCGCAGCGTGACCACCGTCCCGACGACCAACAGCGCCGGCCCGGTCAGTCCGGCCGCCTCGACCTGCGCCGGAAGCGCATCCAGCGTTCCGCTGACAACCCGCTGCGAGCGTAGCGTCCCGGATTCGATCATGGCGCAGGGGTGCTCGGGCGCGAGACCATGCGCGATCAGTTGCCCGCAGACCTCGGCCAGCGTCGCCAGCCCCATGTAAACCACCAGCGTCTGTTGCGGCGCCGCCATCGCCTGCCATGGCAGCGACAGATGACCATTCGCCTTGCGATGACCGGTGACGAACATGCAGGACTGGGCATGATCGCGATGGGTCAGCGGAATGCCGGCGTAGGCGGCGCAACCGGATGCCGCGGTGATGCCCGGCACGACCTCCACCGTGATTCCGGCGGCAACAACATCGGCCAGCTCCTCGCCACCGCGGCCGAAGATGAAGGGATCGCCGCCCTTGAGCCTGACCACCTGCCGGCCGGCACGGGCGTGCTCGACCATCAGTGCATTGATCTGCGACTGCGGCACCGTGTGGCGATCGCGACGCTTGCCGACGTGAATGCGCTCGGCATCGCGTCGGGCGAGATCCACCAGCTCCTGATTGACCAGGCGGTCGAACAAGACAACATCGGCATCCTGAAGGCGGCGCAGCGCGCGCAGGGTCAACAGCGACGGGTCGCCCGGCCCGCCGCCCACCAGACTCACTCGCCCGTTCGCGGTCGCGGACGCATCACCCGCCTGCGCAAGCGCACGCTCGACGCGCCGCGCCAGCGCGTCATCGGATTCCACGAAGCCCTCGCGCCAAAGCGCGTCGATCAGCGTTTCCCAGAACGTCCGCACGCGCTCCGGGGCCAGCTGCTCACGCACACGATCGCGATAGCGCGCGGCGACGTCGATGAAGGCGCCCAGATTCGCAGGCAACGCACGCTCCACACGTTCCCTGACCCGGCGCGCCAGGACCGGCGAGCTGCCCTGCGAGCTGATCGCGACCAGCAGATCGCCCCGCTCGACGATGGCCGGCGTGATCGCCGTGCAACTCGCCCGGTCGTCGACGACGTTCACCGGAATATTGAGGGCGCGAGCGGCAGCGGCCACCGCCTCGTTCACGGCGGCATCGGCAGTCGCCGCGATAACCAGCCGTTGCGCCCGTACATCCTCTGGGCTGAACTCGCGGCTCAGCCAGTCGATCGCCCCCGCCTCGGCAACCTGTTGCAAAGCGTCAGTCAGTCGCGGCGCGACAATGGTGATGCGCGCCGGAGTTCGTTCCAGCAGGCGCCATTTGCGCTCCGCCACGGAGCCACCGCCGACGATCAGCACATCGGCCGCCTGCATGTCGAGAAATACCGGGAAATACCGCACGTTCGTGCCCTGCTGAGAAACCGTCGGAACGCTCTTGCGCGTCCTGATAGACCGGCCGAAGAGTCTAACGTAAGGTTTCGACGGAACTGACAGGGCGAATCAACGGACATGAAACTGCGGCAGCTGCATTTTGTGCACGAAATCGTGCGCCACGAACTGAGCATCACCGCCGCCGCCGAAGCCCTCCACACCTCGCAGCCCGGCATCAGCAAGCAGCTTCGCCTGCTGGAGGACGAGCTGGGCGTGCCGCTGTTCGAACGCAGCGGCAAGCATCTGACGCGCCTGACCCCGGCCGGCGAGCAAATCGTTCAGATCGTCGACCGCGTGCTACAGGATGTGGACAACATCCAGCGCGTCGCCAGGGACTACTCGGATGGCGACCGCGGCACGCTGAGTCTGGCGACCACGCACACCCAGGCGCGCTACGCCCTGCCGCCCGCCGTGACCCGGTTCAAGCGCGAATATCCCAACGTCACACTGAACCTGCACCAGGGTTCACCGCCTCAGATCGCCCGGATGGCGGCCGAGGGCGAGGCCGACTTCGCCATCGCCACGGAGGCGATGCACCATTTCGACGAGCTGGTGATGCTGCCCTGCTATCACTGGAACCGCGCACTGCTGCTGCGACCCGGCCACCCCCTGGCCTCGGTCAAGAAACCGAGCCTGAAGGACTTGTCGCGTTATCCGATCGTGACCTACACCTTCGGCTTCACCGGTCGATCGCAGCTGGATCAGGCGTTCCGCTCTCACGGCCTGCTACCCAACGTGGTGCTGACCGCGGTCGACGCCGACGTCATCAAGACCTACGTCCGCCTGGGCCTGGGCGTCGGCATCATCGCCAACATGGCCTACGACCCGGAAGACGACTCCGACCTGGTCGCCATCGACGCCAGCCACCTGTTCAGTCGCAGCACCACGCATATCGGATTCCGCCGCAACCAGTTCCTGCGTGATTTCATGTTCCGCTTCGTCGAGGTCTTCGCGCCGCATCTGAATCGCGAACTGATCGAGCAAGCGGCCGAGATCCGGGAGCCGGCGGCGCGACGCGAATTCGTCGCGGCTCATGTCGGAGACGTTCCGGCCTTATAACTATCAGTCCCAGACGCTTGCGAACGCGAGACGTATTGCTATGCTCGCCGCCCGTTTTAGCTGAGCGGACGTATCGATGTACCAATATGACGCCATCGACCAGACGATTGTCGACGAACGCGTCCGTCAATTTCGTGACCAGACCAATCGCTATCTGCGCGGAGAACTGACCGAGGATCAGTACCGTCCGCTGCGGCTGCAAAACGGTCTGTACATCCAGCGCTTCGCGCCGATGCTGCGCATCGCCATTCCCTACGGCGTGCTGTCGACCCGGCAACTGCGCAAGCTGGCGGACATCGCCCGGACCTACGACCGTGGCTACGGGCACTTCACGACCCGGCAAAACCTGCAATTCAACTGGCCCAAGCTGGAAACGGTGCCGGACCTGCTCGCGGAACTGGCCAGCGTCGAGATGCACGCGATCCAGACCAGCGGCAACTGCATCCGCAACACCACGTCGGACCAGTATGCCGGCGTGGCCAGCGACGAGCTGGAGGATCCGCGCCCATACTGCGAGATCATCCGCCAGTGGTCCTCGCTGCACCCCGAGTTCGCCTACCTGCCCCGCAAGTTCAAGATCGCCGTGACGGCGAGCCGGACCGACCGGGCGGCGATTCGCGTGCATGACATCGGCCTGCACCTGATCGAGAACGACGAAGGCCGGCGTGGGTTTGCCGTCTACGTCGGTGGCGGCCTTGGCCGCACGCCGATCATCGGCACCCGCATCCGCGACTTCCTGGAACCGGTGGACATGCTGTCCTACCTGGAAGCGATTCTGCGCGTCTACAACCGGCTGGGCCGTCGCGACAACAAGTACAAGGCCAGGATCAAGATTCTGGTCCGCGAATCCGGTGCCGAGCGCTTCGCCGAGTGGGTCGAGGCCGAATGGGCCAAGATTCGCACCGGCTCGCTGCAACTGGACGACGAGGACATCACCCGCGTTCAGGCCTTCTTCCAGCCGCCGGCCTACGAGAACCTGACCGACAGCGCGGACACCGATGCGCAGGCCACCGCCGATCCGGCCTTCCGCAACTGGCTTCAGCGCAACGTGATCGCGCACAAGCAGCCCGGCTACCGCATCGTCACGGTCTCGCTCAAGGATCCGGGCGAGGCGCCGGGCGATTGCACCGCCGAGCAGATGGAACGCGTCGCCGACCTGGCCGACGAATACGGCTTCGGCGAAGTGCGCACGACGCACGAGCAGAACCTGATCCTCCCCGATGTGCCGCATCACGCCCTGCACGCCGTGTGGTCAGCGCTGACGGAACTGGGCCTGGCCACGCCGAACCACGGCATGATCTCCGACATGATCGCCTGCCCCGGGCTGGATTTCTGCAGCCTGGCGAACGCCGGTTCCATCGGCGTGGCCCGCGAGATCAACGACCTGTTTTCCGACCTGGACGAACAGTACGACCTCGGCGAGATCAAGCTGAAGATGTCCGGCTGCATGAATGGCTGCGGTCACCACAGCGTCGGGCATATCGGCATCCTGGGCGTCGATAAGAAGGGCGAGGAGTGGTATCAGATCACCCTGGGTGGCTCGGCGGCCGAAGACGCCGCACTGGGCCAGCGCCTGGGCGCTTCCGTGGCCCGCGACGACATCGCGCCGACCATCCGCAAGATCGTCGACACCTTCGCCGAACTGCGCGAAGGCGAGGAACGCTTCTTCGATACGGTCGGCCGGTTGGGCATCGACCCGTTCCGACAGGCGGTGTACGGATGATTCTGCTACACGCCGACGGATCGCGGACCACCGCGGACCTGCGCCTGCTGGGCACCGAGGACGCGCTGACCGGCATCGCCTGGGAAGCCATCGGCCCGGATCACCCGGCCATCGACGACGCTCCCGCAACCGTGGGACTGCATCTGGCCAATGACGTCGACGTCGAAGCCCTGGCCACCGACCCGACCCGTTTCGCCTTTGTTGCCCTGCACTTTCCGGCCTTTACCGATGGCCGCGCCTACTCTCAGGCCCGCGTGCTGCGGGAGCGGCTGGGTTACCAGGGACCGATCGTCGCCACCGGCGAGTTGCTACAGGATCAGGCCTGTTATCTGAAGCGTTGCGGTTTCGACACTTTCGCCCTGCCCGACGACGAGGCGGCGGACACGCTGGCGCGCGGCTTCAACGACTTCACCACGGCCTACCAGGCCACCAGCAGCGCGGAGCTTCCCGCCTACCGGCGACGCCGGGCGGGCTAGTGGTGGAAGACCACCACGTTGTGAACAACGTGGTGTCGAACAATCGCCCCCGCGCAGCGGCGTAGACAATCGCGGCCGGGGTCGGCCACACAAGACCGTGCAGCCTTTCTATGCAGCCGGCGCGGGTGCAATGACTTTCGCCGAAACGAAAGTCACTCGCCCCGCAGGGCGAAACCCGCCGCTTCAGTCCATCAGGACAGTCGGTTCAACAAACCAGGCTTGCCGCACCCACCCTGATCAGGCGACCGCGTCGATCGAATCAGCGCCGAAATACGCGGCCAGCGCCGCGGGCAACCGGATCGAGCCGTCCGCCTGCTGGCCGTTCTCCAGCACGGCGACCAGCGCACGGCCCACCGCCACGCCCGAACCGTTGAGCGTGTGCACCAGTTCCGGCTTGTCACCCTGCGCCGCACGGAAACGCGCCTGCATCCGCCGGGCCTGGAAATCCCGGGTGTTCGAGCAGGAGCTGATCTCGCGATAGGTGTCCTGGCTGGGCACCCAGACCTCCAGGTCGTAGGTCTTGGCCGCGGCAAAGCCGAGATCGCCGCCGCACAGCGCGACCAGGCGATACGGCAGTTCCAGCGCCTGCAACACCGCCTCGGCATGCCCGGTGAGTGCCTCCAGTGCCTGATCCGAATCATCCGGGTGGACGATCTGCACCAGTTCCACCTTCTCGAACTGATGCTGGCGGATCATGCCCCGCGTATCGCGGCCGTAGGCACCCGCTTCCGCCCGGAAACAGGGCGTGTGGGCGGCGAACTTCAGTGGCAGCCTCGCGGCGTCCAGGATCTGCTCACGCACCAGGTTCGTCAGCGGCACCTCGGCCGTGGGGATCAGGTGCAACGCGCGATCATCGTTGATCTGAAACAGATCGTCGGCGAATTTCGGCAACTGACCGGTGCCTTCCAGGCAGTGCGGCTGTACCAGAAACGGCACCGCCATTTCGGTGTAGCCGTGCCGATCGACATGCAGATCGAGCATCATCTGCGCCAGCGCCCGATGCAGCCGGGCCAGCGGCCCCTTCAGCGTGACGAAGCGCGAGCCCGACAGCTTGGCGGCGGCATCGAAATCCATGCCGCCAAGCGCCTCGCCCAGCTCGACATGATCCTTGACCGGAAAGTCGAAGCTGGCCGGCGTTCCCCAGCGGCGCAGCTCCTGATTCTCCGACTCGTCGGCGCCTTCCGGCACGTCGGCGTCGGGCAGGTTCGGCAGCCCCAGCGCGGTGGCCTCCAGTTCGGCGAGGGTGGCGTCCAGCTCGGCCGCGACCGTGCGCATTTCATCACCGATGCGCGTCACCTCGGCCTTCAGCGGCTCGATATCCTCGCCTCGGGCCTTGGCCTGACCAATGGACTTGGAACGACGGTTGCGCTCCGCCTGAAGCTCCTCGGTGCGCACCTGGAGTTCCTTGCGATCGGATTCCATCCGCTCGAACGCCTCGACATCCATGACAAAGCCGCGCCGGCTCAATGCCTGCGCGATGGCCTGGGGATCGTGCCGAAGTTGTTTCGGGTCGAGCATGGGTCTGGTCCTGCGGAAACGAGGCGCGGGATTATACGGGTCCCATCCCCCCCGCCCAGTACCGGGTGACGATCCAGCCCAGCGATACCCCGCCCAGTGCGCCGAAGAGGTTCAGCAGCACATTGCCCAGCGCCGCGCCGACACGTCCCGAGGACGCCAGCATCAGCGTGTCGTAGGAGAACGTGGAGAACGTGGTGAAACCGCCCAGCAGGCCGATCGCGACGAACAGGCGCAGCGGTTCGCCGACCAACGCCATGCGCGGCAGCCACCAGGCCATGAACGCACCCAGCAGGCAACTGCCGAGAATATTGGCGCTCAGCGTGCCCAGCGGCCAGCGCGTCCATGCGGCCAACCAAACCGTCAGCCCGTAGCGCAAGGACGCGCCCAGCGCGCCACCCAGCGCCACCCACAGCCAGCTCATTGAGAACCACCCCGCAGACGCGCCAGACGTTCGGCGATCTTCAGTTCCAGGCCGGACGGCTTGGGTGAGTAAAACTGCCGCTGGCGCACGCCGTCGGGCAGAAACCGCTGCCCGCGCGCATGCGCCTGCGGCTCGTCATGATCGTATCGATAGCCGGCGCCAAAGCCCATGGACTTCATCATGCCGGTCGGCGCATTGCGCAGGTGCATCGGTACGTCCAGCGAACCGCTGCGCCGCACCTCGTCCATCGCCGCCTTGTACGCGGCATAGGCCGCATTGCTCTTGGGCGCGCTGGCCAGATAGAGCACCGCCTGCGCCAGGGCGAGTTCGCCCTCCGGCGAACCAAGGCGCTCGAAGGCGTTGCAGGCGTCAATCGCAATGCTCAGCGCCCGCGGATCGGCGTTGCCCAGGTCCTCCGAGGCCATGCGCACGACGCGCCGGCCGATGTAGAGCGGATCGCAGCCTCCGTCGATCATCCGCGCGAACCAGTAGATGGCGGCATCCGGATCGGAGCCGCGCACCGACTTGTGCAGGGCCGAGATCTGCTCGTAGAACAGGTCGCCGCCGCGGTCGAAGGCCCGCATCGCGGTACCGAGGCTGGACTCCACATGCGCGGTCTCGATGATCGCGGACGGTGCCGCATCCGCCGCCGCGCAGGCGGCCTCCAGCAGATGCAGGGCGCGCCGCGCGTCGCCGTCGGCCAGCGAGACCAGCAGATCGCCGGCCGCGTCGCTCAGCGTCAACGCCGGATAGCAGCGCGCGATTGCGCGTTGCAACAGCTCGACGATGGACCCGGCCTCCAGCGCCTTGACCACGTACACCTGCACCCGGGAGAGCAGCGCCCGGTTGATCTCGAACGACGGGTTTTCCGTGGTCGCGCCAATCAGGACGACCGAACCGGCCTCGACCACCGGCAGCAGCGCGTCCTGCTGAGCCTTGTTGAAGCGGTGAATCTCGTCCAGAAAGATCACCACCGGCTCCTCGGGCGAGGCGCCGGCGAAAGCCGCCCGCAGCTCCTTCAGCCCGGCGGTGACCGCGGACAGACCATGGAACGGCAGCCCCGCGGCACCGGCCACCAGCCGCGCCAACGTGGTCTTGCCGGTACCCGGCGGCCCCCAGAACACCATGGAGCGCAAATGACCGGCATCCAGCGCATTGCGCAGCGTGCCGTCCTCACCAACCAGGTGATCCTGCCCCACGACGTCATCGAGAACGCCGGGACGCATACGCTCGGGCAGCGGACGCGGATCCGCCATCCCGGTCACGCCCCGCTCACGCGAGGCCGCCCCAGCCCGGCGAATCCCCGCGGGAGGATCAGCAGCGACACCAGCAGCCCGGCAACGACACCGACGGCATTGGCGGCCATGTCGGCCAGTTCGAAGTCGCGATACGGAAGCACGGCCTGCACCAGCTCCACCGCGAGCCCGAACGTCAGGGCAATCGCGGCCGCCCGCCAGCGTCGGCCCGGCAACAGCGCCGCCCACCATCCTGCAATCGCGGCATAGGCGATGGCGTGGTTCAGCTTGTCCCAGAGAAAGTCGTCCGCCGGTGAATTGCGGAGATTGATCAACGACAACACGCCGACGACTAGCAGCAACAGCCAGCCGATCGCCCGCAACAGGCGTCGAACGATTCGCGTCACGCGCCGGGTTCGCCGACGACTTCCACGCCCGGTGGCGGTTCGAAGCGGAACCAGCCGTCCCGGAACTGCACGTTGCGGGCGACGTCGGAAAACTCGATCCGGGTCCGCTGGCCCAGCGCGTCGTCAATCTCCAGCGCACGGATCACGCCGTCCTCGAGCTGTACCGTCGCGAACTCGAATTCCGCCTCGGCGGTACGCGGCGTGAGCCGGTAACGCCCGTCACCCAGGTCCTCGACCGCGAAGGTCTCGTCCAGATCGGCGGCCCCGGACAGCAGCGCCGCCGGCGTGGCGCTGAGCGCATCTCCCACCGTGCGCACCGTGACCTGCGCCAGATCCTGATCGTAGTGCCAGATCGTGTCGCCGTCGCAGATCACTTTCTGCACGTAGGGCTGCTCATAATCCCAGCGAAACGCACCGGGGCGGCTTAGCGAGAACTGACCCCGGGAGGCCTCCAGCACCAGCCCGTCGGAATCCGACAGTGTCTGCTCGAACACGCCGGCCAGCGTGCGCGTGGCACCAAGCGCATCCGCGAGTTCGCCGGAATCGGCCCGCGCCGGAGCCCAGGCCATTGATAGCAGAGTCAGGCCCAGAGCAGCTAATCCCGCCCGCGTTTTCGTCATGGTCATGTCAGGCCTCCGGTGGAGGTGGTGCGAGCACCTCGCGTGAGCCGCCGCCGGAGACCGGTCCGACGACACCCGAAGCTTCCATCTGCTCGACGATGCGGGCCGCGCGGTTGTAGCCGATCTTGAGCCGGCGCTGCACCCAGGAAATCGACGCCTTGCGGCTCTCGGTGACGATCTTCACGGCCTCGTCGTACAGCGGATCGGCTTCATCGCCGTCGCCGCCACCACCGGCTTCACCCGGCAGCGCGGCATCACCCGCCGTGCCGTCGAGAATGCCGTCCTCGAACACCGGCGCGCCCACCTGCTTGAGATAGGCGACGACCTTGTGGACTTCGTGATCATCGACAAACGCGCCGTGCACGCGCGTCGGTACCGCGGTGCCGGGCGGCAGGTAAAGCATGTCGCCGTGGCCCAGCAGGCTTTCGGCGCCCTGCTGGTCGAGAATGGTTCGCGAATCCACGCGCGATGACACCTGGAAGGCGATACGCGTCGGGATATTCGCCTTGATCAAGCCGGTAATGACGTCCACCGAGGGCCTCTGGGTCGCGAGAATCAGGTGGATGCCCGATGCGCGCGCCTTCTGCGCCAGCCGGGCGATCAGTTCCTCCACCTTCTTGCCTACGACCATCATCATGTCGGCGAGTTCGTCGACGATGACGACGATGAACGGCATGTGCTCCAGCGTCGGCCGCTCCTCCTCCTCGGGGTCCGACAGCGGATCGACGATCGGCTGACCCGCCTGCTCGGATTCGTCGATCTTGCGGTTCAAACCGGCGATGTTGCGCACGCCCAGCGCGGCCATCAGCTTGTAGCGCCGCTCCATCTCGGCCACGCACCAGCGCAGCGCGTTGGCCGCCTCCTTCATGTCCGTGACCACGGGCGCCAGCAGATGCGGAATCCCGTCGTAAACCGACAGCTCCAGCATCTTGGGATCGATCATGATCAGGCGCACATCGCGCGCGGAGGCCTTGTACAGCATCGACAGGATCATGACGTTCACCGCCACCGACTTGCCCGATCCGGTCGTGCCGGCCACCAGCAGGTGCGGCATCTTGCCCAGGTTGGCGACGACCGGCTGGCCGCCGATGTCCTTGCCCAGCGCCATGGTCAGCGGAGAATCCGATCGTTCGTAGCCCGGCGCCTCGAGAATGCCGCGCAGCGCCACCAGCTCGCGATGCTGGTTGGGAATTTCCAGGCCGATCACCGACTTGCCGGGAATCACGTCGACCACGCGGACCGCGACCGCCGACAGCGCCCGGGCCAGATCCTTCGCCAGGTTGCTGACCTGGCTGACCTTGACGCCGGGAGCGGGCTCCAGCTCGAAGCGCGTGATCACCGGACCGGGTGTGGCCGCGACGACCTCGACCGTGACCCCGAACTCGGCCAGTCGCGTCTCGACCTCGCGGGACATCTGGTCCAGCTCCTCGGCGGTATAGGCGTGAGTCGACGCTCGCGGCGGATCCAGCATCTCGGTCGACGGCAGGGGGTTGCCCGCGAACGCAGGCACCTCGGCACCGGATTGCTCGGCATCCATGGGCAGCGGCAGCTGGCTGGCCGGCTCCACCGCCGGCGCCATCTTCTTCTTCGCCTTGCGCTTGGCTTTCTTCGATTCCACCGGTGGCGGCGCCGGCTTTGGTGTCGGCGCCGGGGCCGGTTTTGACGCCCTCGCCTGCTTGTCGGCCTTGCGCTGCTCGGAACGCTCGGCCAGACGGGATCGAGCCCGGCCCACCAGACGGAACAAACCGCCTCCGATCGCGTCCATGACCGCGAGCCAGGAGAACGCCAGCGCCAGCGGCGCCGCCGCGACCAGAATGGTCAGGAACATCAGCGTGGAACCAACCGTTCCCAGCACCTTGCCAAGCTCGGTGGCCATCACCGCGCCGAGCATCCCGCCGCTGCCCTGCGGCAACGCGGCCGGGTCGCCGAGGTCATGCGCCGCCGCCAGCCCGCAGGCACCGAGCAACAGGAACACCGAGGCAACCAGTCGCGCGGTGACGCTGTCGATCAGTCGGCCGGCGCCGTTGGAGGACCGGTAATGAATCACGCCGCCGGCGAAGATCAGCCACGGCAGCACGAAACCGACGTAACCGAACAGGCTCAACACGACGTCGGCGACCCAGGCACCGACCACGCCGCCCAGATTGGACACCGAACCGCCAATGCCGGTCGATGACCAGCCCGGATCGGTCGCGTCGTAGCTGAACAGCGCGAGCAGCAGATAGATGGTGACCGCGGCCGAAGTCAGCAACACGGCTTCGCGCAAACTGCGCTCCAGTCGCGTCGGCCCTTCGGCGACGGCGTGCGTTTTCGATTTCGACATGAACGCGCGGGAAAATCCGTGAATTTCTGCGCCCGGGGCGCGTGATCCGCAGTATATCAGCGGGCCGCCCCGCCCCCGCCTCGATCCATCCTGGCCCGGCGCTTGATTGGCGAGCAGGCAGCCACATATTCATTCACAGGCAGTCATTCATCGGGCCCATGTCCATCAAGCACTACCTGTTGACCACCGAAGGCGAAATTCGCGAATACGACGCGGAACGCGCCGCGCGTGTCGCTGCCGGCGACAGCGCGCTACCGGAGTTCGCCGGCACTGACATCCACTACGTCCAGGTCTGGGTCGACGACGAACCGAAAGGCAACGAGTTGCACGTGCGCACCGCCGGCGCGATCGTCCACTTCGACGATGCCGGGCACTTCGAGGAGGCATCGATGCCGGAGTCCTCGGACGATCGGATGAAGTTCGCCCACGACACCTGCATCCAGCTTGCGCTGCACCAGGAGTATCAGGAGCCGTACACCCTGCACTGATGGACTCCCCTGGCAGGACGCGGCCGCGATGCCCACCACCAACGTGGATGACATCAATCGGCGGCAGACGCATGAACCTTGCTTGCCAGCGAGGCGGTTCGCAGGATTGAATCACGGCATTGCCGACCTTCGGAGACCCGTACCGTCGCAGACCCACGGCCACCCGTCGAAACGCTGAGTTCGATCGAATCCGTCGACCCGCTGTCATGGGATCGGCTGTTTGATGCGGGCCACAATCCCTGCGTGTCCCACGCGTTTCTGCACGCGCTGGAAACCGCCGGCTGCGTCGGCGATCACTGCGGCTGGACGCCACAGCACCAGATCATCCGGGATGATCATGGCGGACTCATCGCCGCGGCGCCGGTCTATCTGAAGACCCACTCCCGGGGCGAGTTCGTCTTCGACTGGGCCTGGGCGGACGCGCTGGAGCGTGCCGGCCACGCCTACTATCCCAAGCTGGTATGCGGCGTTCCGTTCACCCCCGTGCCGGGGCCCCGCATCGCCGGACAGCCCGACGGCGTCGAGCGGATTCTCGATGCACTGCGCGCCCGGTGCGCACGCGGCGAGGCATCATCGGTCCATGTGCTGTTCCCGACCACCGCGCCAACGGCTGATGATCAGTGGCTGGAGCGCCGGGACCTGCGTTACGTGTGGAGCAACGACGGCTACGCCGATTTCGATGGTTTCCTCGCGGAGCTGACATCCAAGCGGCGCAAGACGATCCGCCGCGAGCGCCGCCGGCTCGGCGAACAGGGCATTCATTTCACGACTCGCCTTGCCGACGATCTCGATGCCACGCACTGGCAGGCGGTGCACGCGCTGTACGCCAGAACCTACCTGATTCGCGGGCAGCGGCCGTATCTGACACCGGAGTTCTTCCCCGCCTACGCCGCGCTGGCACCGGGCCGAGTGTTGCTGATCGAGGCGTATCTGGACGACCGCCTGCTGGCCGTCGCCATCGCGATCGTCGGCGACGACACGCTGTTCGGGCGCCACTGGGGCACGGCTATCGACGTCGACGGATTGCACTTCGAGACTTGCTACTATCAGGGCATCGAGTACTGCATCGAGCACCGGCTGACCCGCTACGATGCCGGCGTACAAGGTGAGCAGAAGCGCATGCGTGGATTCGAGCCTTTCATCACACGGTCCCTGCACCACATCGCCCACCCGGGCCTGCGACGGGCCGTGAACGCATTCCTGGCCGAGGAGCGCCGGGCCGTGGCCGACTGGGCCGAATCCGCCGAAGAACACAGCGCGTTCCGCAGGGTCTGACGGCAATGGACAGCCCCGTCCGACTGTACTGGCTCGATCCCCGCGATCCGACGCAGGCGTTTCCCGATCCGCGCCTGGCGATGAAGGAACCCAACGGCCTGCTGGCGATCGGTGGCGATCTGTCCGTACAGCGCCTGATCCGAGCGTACTCGCAGGGCATCTTTCCCTGGTACAACCCGGATGAACCGATTCTCTGGTGGTCACCGGATCCGCGCGTGGTCTTCCCTCTGGACGACAGCTCGACGCCGCGCACCGTCCGGCGACTGGCCGCGCGCAATGACTACGCGGTCACGCTGGACCGCGCGTTCGACCAGGTGATCGCCGCCTGTGCGGCGCCGCGACCCAATCAGCGTGGCACCTGGCTGGGTCACGAAATGCAGCGCGCCTATCGCAACCTGCACGACGAGGGTTATGCCCATTCCGTCGAGGTCTGGCGCGACGGCGCATTGATCGGTGGGCTCTATGGACTGGCCCTGGGCCGAGCGTTCTTCGGCGAATCGATGTTCAGTCGCAGTTCCGGCGGTTCAAAACTCGCCATCCACTGGATTCGCCGGCAGCTCAGGCACTGGAACTTCGACCTGTTCGACTGCCAGGTCGGTTCGGAGCACCTCAGCCTGCTCGGCGCCCGCGACATGCCGCGCGAGCAATTCATCAACCGCGTCCACCTGGCGACCTCCCGAGGCCATCGGCGCGGCCCCTGGCGCTTCGACATCGACGCCCCGGCCTCCGCATTGCATGTCGGTCGATCATGAACCTCTACCCGACAGCCGAGCACACCTGCTCCTACCTGCCCACGCAGCTGGCTCGCGAGGCGGTGATCGACCCCAGCCAGCCGCTGACGCCGCATCACTACCAGCAGTTGCTCGCGATGGGTTTTCGTCGCTCCGGGCCCTATGCCTACCGCACGGCCTGTCGCATCTGCCGCGCCTGTATCGCGGTGCGAATCCCCCTGGACGCGCCGCTGGTCCTGCGCCGCCGCCACCGCCGGCTGCTCAAGCGCAATGCCGACTGCCAGGTCCGCATGGTGGCTGGCCGCATGCAGCCCGAACACCGTTCGCTGTACCACCGCTATCTGGAGCATCGCCACGGCAGCTCCGGCATGCGCGAGCTTTGCGCCGACGACCTGCTTGACCCCACGGGCAACCTGTCCTGTCTCTGCGAAATCCGCGTGGGCGGGCGCCTGCTGGCCTACACGGTGGTCGATTGCACCCCGGATGCGTGGTCGGCGGTCTACACGGTGTTCGACCCGCAGGAGCAGCACCGCGGGCTGGGCAATTTCGCGATTCTCCGGACCCACGGGCTGGCGAAGGCGGCGGGCGCCGATTTCCTTTATCTGGGCTACTGGATCCAGGCCGCGCCACAAATGGGCTACAAGACGGAATTTCGCCCCCTGCAGGTTTTCCTGGATCGGCGATGGCGCCCATTTGCCGAGGGTCTGCGCTTTGAGGATAATGCGCCGCCCTGAATCATCGCTGAGTGCGCATGGCCAAAGAAGACCATATTGAAATGGAAGGCACGGTGACTGACACCCTGCCCAACACCACCTTTCGTGTCGAACTGGAAAACGGCCACGTGGTCACGGCCCATATTTCCGGCCGCATGCGGAAGAACTACATCCGCATCCTGACCGGTGACAAGGTCACCGTGCAGTTGACGCCCTACGATCTGAGCAAGGGTCGAATCGTCTACCGCGGCCGCTAAACGCCGCCGGTCCGCGATGGCCTCGTCCGAGGCGCATCGCAATCCCACCCAACGCAGAAATGGTCAGGCCGACTCGGTTTCGGCCAGTTTCGAGTGCGTGTCCAGTGTCAGCCCATCCTCGTTGGCGCTGACGGTCACACGGCCACCGTCCACGAGCTCGCCGAACAGCAGCGCGTCGGCCAGCGGGCGCTTGATGTGCTCCTGGATGACCCGTGCCATCGGCCGCGCGCCCATCTGGGCGTCGTAGCCATGTTCGGCCAGCCAGGCCCGGGCCACGTCGTCGACGGCCAGTTCCACACCCCGGCCTTCGAGCTGGACTTCCAGTTCCATGATGAACTTGTCGACGACGCGCTTGATGACGTCGGTGTCCAGCGGCGCGAACGGCACGATCGCATCCAGGCGGTTGCGGAATTCCGGTGAGAAACTACGGCGAATCACCTCCATGCCATCGGTGGAGTGATCCTGCGTCTTGAAACCGATGGAACGCCGCGCCATCGATTCGGCGCCGGCATTGGTCGTCATCACCAGGATCACGTTGCGGAAATCCGCCTTGCGACCATTGTTGTCGGTCAGCGTGCCGTGATCCATGACCTGCAGCAGCAGGTTGAACACGTCCGGATGCGCCTTCTCGATCTCATCGAGCAAGACGATGGCGTGCGGGTGCTTGATCACCCCTTCGGTCAGCAACCCGCCCTGGTCGTATCCGACATAACCGGGCGGCGCGCCGATCAGTCGCGACACCGTATGCCGCTCCATGTACTCGGACATGTCGAAGCGGATCAGTTCGATACCAAGCTGCTGGGCGAGCTGGCGCGTGACCTCGGTCTTGCCGACGCCGGTGGGCCCGGCGAACAGGAAGGAGCCGATCGGCTTCTCGCCGCTGCGCAGTCCCGACCGCGCCATCTTGATGGCCGAGGCCAGCATGTCGATGGCGCCGTCCTGACCGAAGATCACCAGCTTGAGGTCGCGGTCCAGCGTCTTGAGCACTTCGCGATCATTCGCGGACACGCTCTTGGGCGGGATGCGGGCGATCTTGGCGACGATGGTCTCGATGTCCTTGACCTGCACCGTCTTGCGGCGCTTGCCCGCAGGCAGCAGGCGCATCTGCGCGCCGGCCTCGTCGATCACGTCGATGGCCTTGTCGGGCAGCCGCCGATCGTTGATGTGGCGCGCAGCCAGTTCCGCGGCGATTTCCAGCGCGGTGTGCGTGTAGCGCACCTGGTGATGGTCCTCGAAACGGGATTTCAGCCCCTCGAGAATCCGCACCGTCTCGGGCACCGACGGTTCGGGCACGTCGATCTTCTGGAAGCGACGCGCCAGCGCGCGGTCCTTCTCGAAAATACCGCGGTACTCGTCATAGGTTGTCGAGCCGATGCACTTGAGCTCGCCGTTGGACAGTACCGGCTTGATCAGATTGGATGCGTCCATCACGCCACCGGACGCCGCGCCGGCGCCGATCACGGTGTGGATCTCGTCGATGAACAGGACCGATCCGGGACGCTTGCGCAACTCGGCGAGCACGCCCTTCAGGCGTTTTTCGAAATCGCCTCGGTACTTGGTGCCCGCGATCAGCGAGCCCATGTCCAGCGCGTAGATGGTGCTGCCCAGCAGCACCTCGGGCACCTCGCCCTCGGTGATCAGCCAGGCCAGACCCTCGGCGATGGCGGTCTTGCCGACACCGGCCTCGCCGACCAGCAGCGGGTTGTTCTTGCGACGCCGGCAAAGGGTCTGGACGACGCGCTCGATCTCGTCGCGGCGGCCGATGAGCGGGTCAATCTTGCCTTCGGCGGCCAAGGCGTTCAGGTCCGTGGCGTACTGCTCCAGCGGATTTTGCGCGGCCTGCCCGGCGTCATCCTGCTTGGCCTCGCCGTCCGTCGCTCCGGAAGTACCGTCTTCGCTCGAAGTCTTGGAGATGCCGTGACTGATGTAGTTGACGACGTCCAGCCTGGTCACGCCCTGCTCGTTGAGCAGATACACCGCGTGGGAGTCGCGTTCGGAGAAGATCGCCACCAGCACGTTGAGCGAGGTGACCTCCTTCTTGCCTGCGGACTGGACATGGTAGACCGCGCGCTGCAACACGCGCTGGAAGGACAGCGTGGGTTGAACCTCGTTGCCGTCGGCATCCTCCTCAACCACGGGAACGTTCTCGCGGATGAAGCTGCGCAGGTCGCGCTCCAGCGCATCCAGACCGACGCCACTGGCGCGCAGCACCTCGGTCACGTTGGCGTCGTCGAGCAAGGCCAGCAGGAGGTGCTCGATGGTGAGCATCTCGTGGCCCTCGTTGCGGGCGGCTAGAAACGCCGCGTCGAGTGCCTTCTGCAGTTCTTGGCTCAGCATATTGTCCATCCGTCTCGAGTGGGGGTGGTGGGCCGACAGCGTCCGGTCGATCGGATCAACCGGGGCAATCCATCGCCCCCCTGTAAGGGCAACATTGAATGAATCCGGCGCAGCGCATTTGCGTTTCAGAAGGTTCGCGGACCAGGCGTCCGGCGCGGCACCGCAGCCATTCTGCGGTCAAGCCGGACAACGCCGTCTGCGGGCCTTCTGGACCAAACGCGATCGTTGCGATTCAGTCAGTGTTGCCCTCGGCTCAAACTTACGCCTGTTCCAACCTGCACAGCAAGGGGTGTTGATGCCGTCTGGCGTACTCGATGACCTGGTTCATCTTGGTCTCGGCAATCTCCGCCGTGTAGGTGCCCGCGACGGCGGCGCCGGTGGTGTGCACCTTGAGCATGATCCGCACCGCCGTCTCCCGGTCGAGACGGAAAATCCGCTGCAGCACATCGATGACGAATTCCATTGGCGTGAAGTCGTCGTTGAGCAGAACGACCTTGTACCGCGGTGGCGGTTGCAGCTTGGGTTTGCTGGTTTTCTCCGCGAGACCGACACCATCATCTCGCTCGAAATCACTCATGCTGACCTCTGCGAAGCATGCGGTCGAACCAGGGGACAGCGGCCAAATCGACCGTATCCGAGGACCAGGGATTGTATCGAATCTGACCACGAACGCAGGGCTGCGTTCGTCAGAACACCACTACTTGCTGGTATGGGTGTACACGCCATCCCAGCCCTCGCCGGGCGGGTTGGCACGGTAGTGCGCGATGCGTTCCTGGTACAGCGCGTAGACGGGCAGCGGCCGTCCCGACTGCTGCAAGCCGAAGAACTCCGCCTCGGCCTGATCCCAGGCCTGCGAACGGAACAGCCGCAGCGCCTGCCGGTAGCGGGCCAGGTCCTTGCTCACCTCCGCCGGCAATGAGTCCTTGTCCCCCAGCGGCTCGTAGATGGTGACCGGTTCCTGCTTGCCCTTGACGCGAATCCTGTCGAGTTCTCGATACGCGAACTCCGGCACCGCGGCACGGGTGCTCTCCGACACGATGATCTCGACGCCGTAGTTCTTCGTCTGCCCTTCCAGGCGCGACCCCAGGTTCACCGCGTCACCCATGACGGTATAGGCCACGCGGAACTCCGATCCCATGTTGCCCACGCTCATCGGGCCAGTATTCAGACCGACGCCGATGTTGAGCCTCGGCCAGCCGCGCGCCTCGAAGGTTTCATCCAGCGCGCGCACCGCCTGCAACATGTCCATCGCCGCCTGCAACGCGTGCCGGGCGTGATCGGGATCCTCCAGCGGCGCGCCCCAGAACGCCATGATGGCGTCGCCCATGTACTTGTCGATGGTGCCGCGATGCTCGTGAATCACCCGGGTAAGCGGCGTCAGGAACTCGTTCATGAGCTGCGACAGCTCGCGTGAATCCAGCCCCTCGGAGATCGTCGTGAACCCGCGAACATCGGAGAACAGCACGGTGAGTTCCCGCGTCTCGCCCTCCATGGAGATGTCCTCCGGGTTCTCCGCCATCTCGTCCACCAGCTCCGGCGGCACGTACTGGCCGAACAACCGCGTCACCTCGCGCTTGCCGCGCGACTCGACGAAGTAGCCGTAGAGCAGGTGCAGCAGGAACAGGGCGACAGTGAACGCCAGCGGCAGCCCCAGCGGAACGACCATGTTGAATCGCGTCCACAACAGCAGTGAGACCGCGGTAATGGCGGCGAGAAAACCCAGGCCGAGCAAGGCCGCGGTCGCCGCGGAGACACGCGGGAAGACCCAGGCCATGGCCAGCGAGATCACGAGCAGCATGACCGCGGTCAGTCCGGTGGCGTAGGCCGGGTGGTACTTGATCCGATCCTCGAGAATGCCCGAGATGATGTTGGCGTGGACCTCGACACCGGCGAAGGCGCTGCCGACCGGCGTGTTCCGCAGATCCAGCAGCCCCGGCGCCGAGGTGCCGACCAGCACGATCGCGTCGCGCAGTACCGCGGCGTCCGCGGCCTGGTGGATCACGTCGGTGGCCGAGACGTACTCGAAACTGCCCTGGCGACCGCGATACGGCACCATCACCGCCATCTCGCCGTCCACCGGAATCTCGTGATCGCCCAGCGCGACCGCCTCCAGCGCCAGTGCGCTGGGTGCCTCGTCGGCGCCCAGGAACTCGCCGTCGAAGACGAATTCGAAGTCCGGCGAATCCATCGCGATGCGCGCCAGCTCGAAGGCCAGCGAACCGTAGATCGCACCGCCATGGGACTGCATCAGCGGAACCCGACGGAAGACGCCGTCGATCTCCTCACGAGCCAGCGGGTTATCAAAGAATCCGGCGCGGGTGCCGGTACCCTGCAGTTCCGACAGGTTGGCGGAATAGCCCTCGGCGATGATGAAGTTGGCGGGAATGCTGGCGGCCAGGTCGCTCGGAATCAGCGGTTCGGGCAGTTCGCCGATCTGGCTGGCATCGGTGGATTGCAGCACCATCCCGAGCACGACCGGGCGTCCCCGGATCGCGGCGGCCAGCTTGGCCTCGCCGCTGGTCGTGAACCCCAACGCGGAACCGGTGTCTTCCAGCAGAGCGCGGACGTCCGGACGGGGGGCCAGTCGCTCGAGCATTTCCTGATATGCGGAGCGTTGCGGCTCTGCGAACAGGATATCGAAGCCCACGGCCCGGACCGCGTAATGCTCGAACAGGTTGTTCACCATCCGCGCGAACTTGTCACGCTCCCACGGCCAGTAGCCCTCGGCCGTCATGCTGCGCTCGTCGATGTCCACGATGACAATCGACGAATCCACGGTGCCGGGCATCGTGGCGCGAACCCTCGCGTCGTAGGACGAATTCTCGACCTGTTCCAGAAAATCGATCCGAACCAGTTCGTTCAGATGCACGATCACCAGCGCGAACAGCGCCAGGCTGATGACATAACGGATGATCTGGTGCATCGACGACCTCTCCCCGGGGCCGAGAACCGTACCTTCCGCCCTGCTCCGAGGCAACGCACGTGTCGCCATGGGACGACGGCGGGTATGATAGTCGGCCCATTGCGAACCCTAGAGATTTCATGGACGCGGCGCTGATCAAGTCGCTGCAACGTCGTGCGCGCCCGCTACCGGGTTGGGTGGCCCTGGTGCTGGCTGCTGCCTGCGGTCTGTTGCTGGCAAAAACGATCTGGCTGCTCGTGCCCCAGCCGGCCTGGCAACCGCCGCCGGTGCAGTCGCAGGCGTTGCCCAGCCAGCAATCGGATAACGCGGTGGACATCCAGGCCATCGTTAACGCCAATCTGTTCGGCAAGGCCGCGCCAAAACCCGTCGAGGCACCGCAGCAACAGGTGGTCGACGCACCGGACACCCGCCTTCCCCTGACGCTGAAGGGCATCTTCGCATCGGAGCTGGATGGCGAGTCCCGCGCCCTGATCGCCCGCGGCAGTGACGAGGAAAAACCCTACGCCGTGGGTGACACGGTCACCGGCGGCGCCGAGTTGTATGAAATCTACGCCGATCGCGTCATTCTCGACCGCGGCGGCAAGCTGGAAACGCTGCGTCTGAACAAGGACGAGCCCGGGGCCGGCAACACCCAGAGCGCCAGCACCACGCTTGCCGGCCGGGATGGGGACGTCCGCGAGGTCGCCCCCACGCAGTCGCTGCTGAACATCCGGGAAGAGCTGCTGCAGGATCCTTCGCGCGCCTCGACCTATCTGCGCGTACAACCTGCTTACAATGCGGGACAGTTGCGCGGCTATAGAATCTATCCGGGACGCAACCGGACCCTGTTCTCGGAGGCCGGACTGCGGCCGGGGGATCTCGTGACCGAACTCAATGGCGTCAGCCTGGACAACCCGACCCGGGCGTTGCAGATGCTGGGTGATCTCAGTTCCGCGACCTCGTTGAACGTCACGATTCTGCGCGGCGGACAGCCGCAACAACTCAGCGTAAACCTGAATTGATATGACTACTCTGCTTCGGTCACTGGCCGCATTCCTGCTCCTGACCCAGCTGTCGTTGGCCGTCGCGCAGTCCTCGTCACAGGCGACGCTGAATCTCAAGGACGCGGACATCAACACGCTGATCTCCACGGTCAGCGAGATCACCGGCAAGAACTTCATCATCGACCCTCGGGTCAAGGGCAAGGTCACGGTCCTGTCCTCCACGCCGATGAGCGCGGAAGGCGTTTACGAGACCTTCCTGGCGGTCCTCCAGGTCCACGGATTCGCCGCGATTCCCGCCGGCGAGGCCATCAAGATCATTCCGGAGGTCAACGCCAAGCAGGACGGCGCGCCGACCCGCGGCCCGCAGGTGCTGGCGCCCGATGACGTGGTCACCCGGGTGTTCACGATCGACAACGTGCCCGCGGCTCAGCTGGTGCCGATCCTGCGGCCCCTGGTTCCGCAGTACGGGCATCTCGCGGCCTACGCCCCGTCGAACATGCTGATCATCTCGGACCGCGTGGCCAACGTGGAGCGGCTCAAGGCGATCATTCGCCAGATCGACACGTCCAGCGATCGCGAGTTCGAGCTGATCCGGCTGACCCACGCCAGCGCCGCGGACATCGCGCAAACGCTGACCACGCTGACGCAGCAGGACCGCAAGACCGATCCGGCGTCCACGCCGGTCACGATTCTGGCGGACGAGCGCACGAACTCGGTGCTGATCGGTGGCGACAAGGCCACGCGAACCCAGTTTCGCAGCATCATCGCCGAGCTGGATCTGCCACTTGAGGACAGCGGCAGCACCCAGGTGATCTATCTGCGCTACGCCTCGGCCGAGAACCTCGGACCGGTGCTGCAAGGCTACGTCGAACAGGTCGCGGCCAGTGAAGGCGGCGGACAGAACGCCCAGGCCCGCAGCTCGGCTTCGGTCGTCAAGGTGATTCCCGAACCGGACACCAATGCGCTGGTCGTCACCGCGCCGCCGAAAATCATGCGCGCGGTCAAGGATGTCGTCGCGCAGCTCGACATCCGCCGCGCTCAGGTGCTGGTCGAGGCGATCATCGCCGAGGTCAGCGAGTCACGGTCCCGGGAGCTGGGTATCGACAGCGCGGTCTACAACGAGGACAACGTCGCGGTCGCGAACATCCTCAGCCCCAACACCATCAGCGCGCTGGGCAACATTGCCGGCGCCGCCACCGGCAGCATCACCGGCACGGCCGCTGCCGCTCTGATCGAACAGGGCATCAATCTGGCCGGCGGCCGCATCGACGAGAACGACACCAGCTTCGTCTTCCTGCTCAAGGCGCTGGTCGGCGACGGCAACACCAACATCCTGTCCACGCCATCCCTGGTTACGATGGACAACGAGGAAGCGGAAATCTCCGTCGGCCAGGAAGTGCCGTTCCTGTCGGGACAGTATTCCAACACCGGCACGACCAGCTCGACCGGTCTGGTGAACCCGTTCCAGACCATCGACCGCAAGGACGTCGGCATCACGCTGGGGATCACCCCGCAGATCAACGAAGGCGACACCATCCAGCTGAAGATCAGCCAGGAGGTGTCCCAGGTAGCGGCCGGATCCGCCGGCGCGGCCAACCTGGTGACCAACAAGCGCAGCCTGACCACGACGGTGATGGTCGACTCCGGCGACATTCTGGTCCTCGGCGGTCTGATCGATGACCAGGTGCAGGAAACCGAACGGCGCACGCCAATCCTCGGCAGCATTCCGCTGATCGGCAACCTGTTCAAGTACCGCTCGGTGAGCAAGAGCAAGCAGAACCTGATGATCTTCATCCGCCCGGTGGTGCTGCGCGATCGGGCGACCGCGAGCTACTACACCCGTCAGAAGTACGACACGATCCGCACGATTCAGCTGGGTTCCCAAACCAGTGGTCTGGACATCCTCGGCAAGACCAGACGCCCGGTGCTCGAAGAACTGGAAGCCGTGGAATCACAGCCCCGCGGCGGCCGGGAATCCGGCCCGGCGCAGCTCAACCCGGCCGTGCCGCAGTCCTATCCGCGCACGCCGACCGGCGAGCCCGCGGTCGATGAAGAACAGATGGACAAGCAGCCCATCGTCACGCCACCCGCGGAGGACGATGACGAACAGTCCTCTCGCAGTTTCGACAAGACCAAGCCCGGCAACACGGCGCGGAGGGCACATTGGCCGAAGTAGACGAGCAGGAAGCGATTCTCCGTCGACCGTCCTTCTCCTTCGCCAAGCGCCATGGACTGATCGTCGGCGCGCAGCTCGACGACGGCGTGGAGTTGATCGCGCGTCAGGATGTGTCCCTGCAGGCGACCGCGGAAATGCGCCGCTTCCTGGACCAGCCGATTCAGCTGCGCATGGTCAGCGCCGGCGAGTTCGATCGCCTGCTGCAACAGGCCTACGAGAACAAGTCCGGCTCATCCATGCAGATGGTCGAAGGCTTCGACGACGATTCGCTGGACCTGTCCAGCGCCGCCGAGGCGCTGTCCGAGCCGCAGGATCTGCTGGAGTCGGATGACGACGCCCCGATCATCCGCCTGATCAACGCCCTGCTGGCCGAAGCCATCAAGGAAGGCGCCTCGGACATCCACATCGAGCCCTACGAAAGCCGCCTGACCGTGCGTCTGCGGGTAGACGGCGTGCTGCGCGAAGTCCTGCAGCCGCCGCGGGCCATCGCCCCCCTGCTCTCCTCGCGCATCAAGGTCATGGCGCGGCTGGACATCGCCGAGAAACGCCTGCCGCAGGACGGGCGCATTTCGCTGCGGGTCGCCGGCCGACCGGTCGACGTGCGTGTGTCGACCATACCGTCCGGCCATGGCGAACGCGTGGTCATGCGTCTGCTGGACAAGCAGGCCGGCCGCCTGGATCTGGAACAACTGGGCATGGCCGAGGACCAGCGCGCGCTGTTCCAGTCGCTGATCAAGAAACCGCACGGCATCATTCTCGTCACCGGCCCGACCGGTTCCGGCAAGACGACGACGCTTTACGCGGGTCTGGCGGAGATCAACGACCGCAGCCGCAACATCATGACCGTCGAGGACCCGATCGAGTACTACATCGACGGCATCGGCCAGACGCAGGTCAACACCAAGGTGGACATGAGCTTCGCGCGAGGCCTGCGCGCTATCCTGCGCCAGGACCCCGACGTGGTGATGGTCGGTGAAATCCGCGACCTGGAGACCGCCGAAATCGCGGTCCAGGCCTCGCTCACCGGTCACCTCGTACTCTCCACCCTGCACACCAACAGCGCCGTCGGCGCCGTCGCCCGCCTGCGGGACATGGGCGTGGAGCCGTTTCTGCTTGCATCCAGCCTGATCGGCCTGATGGCCCAGCGACTGGTACGCACGCTGTGCCCTCACTGCCGCACCCCCTACGAGGCCGACGATGCCGAATGCGAGCTGTTCGGCATTGATCCGAAGAACCGGCCGACCATCTACAACGCGGTCGGCTGCCCCGAATGTCGCCATACCGGCTATCTGGGCCGCTCCGGCATCCAGGAACTGGTGGCCGTGGACGACGCCATGCGCACGATGATCCACGACGGTTCATCGGAGCAGGCGCTGGAAGTCCACGCCCGGCGGTCCTCCCCGAGCATCCGCCAGGCCGGTCTGCGCAAGGTGCTGGAAGGCCGGACGACGGTTCAGGAAGTCCTGCGCGTCACCCGCGAGGGCTAGCCGCTCACCTGCGCGATGGCAGCATTCGAATACAAGGCCCTGGATCGGCGCGGCCGGCAGAAGAAAGGATTGATCGAGGCCGATACCGCCCGGCAGGTTCGCCAGCAGCTGCGCGAACAGGGCCTGATCCCGACCGACGTGAAGCAGGTCGCCGAGCAGTCCGCCGGTCAGGGCTTTCGCCGGGCAAGCGGTTTCTCCTCCGGCGAACTGTCCCTGTTCACCCGCCAGCTCGCCACGCTGCTGCGCTCCGGCCTGCCGCTGGAAGAGGCGCTCAGTGCCGTTGCCGAACAAACCGAATCCCGCAAGGTGAAGCGCACCACCCTGGGTGTGCGCGCCAGCGTGCTGGAGGGACACACGCTGGCCCATGCGCTCAGCAGCTTTCCCGGTGCATTCTCGACCCTTTATCTGGCGACTGTGGAAGCCGGCGAGCATTCCGGTCATCTCGACCTGATCCTCGAGCGCCTGGCTGACTACGTGGAATCACGTCAGCAGATGCAGCAGAAGATCGTGCTGGCCAGCTTCTACCCGGCGATCCTGTCGCTGGTCGCGGTGCTGGTCGTCGTGCTGCTGCTGACCTTTGTCGTGCCCCAGGTCGTCGACGTGTTCTCGTCCATCGACCAGGAGCTGCCCGCGCTGACGCGCGGCATGATCGCGACCAGCGATTTCCTGCGCGCAAACTGGTGGCTGTTGCTGGGCGGCATCGCGGCTGCCGTGGTGATCTGGTCGTTGCTGAAACGCCGCGACGCGTTCCGCTACCGGGTCGACTCGATCCGTCTGAAACTTCCGCTGATCGGACGTCTTGCGCGCGGGCTCAACACCGCCCGCTTCACCCGCACGCTGAGCATCCTGTCGGGCAGCGGCGTCCCGATGCTGGAGGCACTGAAGATTTGCGAGCAGGTGGTGACCAACCTGCCGATGCAGGAAGCCATCACCAACGCCACGCGACGGGTGCGGGAAGGCGAATCGATCAGCAAGTCACTGACCACCAGCGGGCTGTTTCCGCCCATCGCCGTTCACCTGATCGCTAGTGGCGAGCAGTCCGGCAAGCTGGACGACATGCTGGAGCGCGCGGCCGTGCACCAGGAACGTGAAGTGGAGACACTGGTGGCCGGACTGATGGGGGTGTTCGAGCCACTGCTGATCCTGACCATGGGCGGCTTCGTGCTGATGATCGTACTGGCGATACTGCTTCCGATCTTCGAACTGAACAGCCTGGTTCAGTAGCTCCGACTAAACTGGGGTATCGCCCACCGCCTGCTGGGATTCGGCCGCGTGCAGGCTGCTTGCCAGCAGGGATTCGATCTTGCGCGGCACGTCGTACTCGATCTCGATGATCGCGATGCGAATCGCGTTGGCGAAGGCCTCGGCGTCGGCGCTGCCATGACTCTTGATCACGATGCCCTGCAGGCCGACGAAGCTTGCGCCGTTGTAGTTGCCTGGGTTGATCCGGCGCGCGAAGGACTTCAGCACCGGCGCGGCGGCCAGCGCCGACAGTTTGGTCAGGGCATTGCGCGAGAATTCCTCGCGAAGATACATGCCGATCAGCTTGGCGACGCCTTCGCTGGATTTCAGCGCGACGTTGCCGGAGAACCCGTCACAAACCACGACATCGACCTCGCCCAGGAACACGTCGGTGCCCTCGACGTAACCGATGTAGTTCAGGTCGCTGGCGGCGAGTCGCTGCCCCGCCTCGCGGATGGCGTCATTGCCCTTGATCTCCTCCTCGCCGATGTTAAGCAACGCAACGCGTGGCGAGTCGAGACCGTGAACCGCATGGGCGACCACGTCACCCATGACCGCGAACTGGACCAGATGGTCGGCGCTGCACTCGACGTTGGCGCCCAGATCCAGCATGTGGGTATAGCCGTCGATGGCGGGAATCCGCGAGATGATCGCGGGCCGGTCGATCCCGGGCAGGGTCTTGAGCACGAAACGTGCGGTGGCCATCAGCGCACCGGTATTGCCGGCCGACACGCAGGCCCGGGCTGAACCGTCCTTGACGACGTTGATGGCCAGGCGCATCGACGAACGTTTCTTGCCGCGCAGCGCGCGCGACGGCAGCTCGTCCATGCCGACCACCTGTTCGGCATGAATCAGCTCGACCCGGCCGGGAAATTGCCTGGATAGCGCGTCGACCTGCCCGCCGATGGCGGTCTCGTCACCAACCAGCAACAGGGACAACCCGGGGGTTTCATCCAGCACGGCCCTGGCCGCGGGCAGCACAACGGACGCGCCGTGGTCACCGCTCATCACGTCCAGCGCGATTCGCAGGTCAGCCACGGCGTTTTCCGGCCTGGTTCAGCGGACGATCAGCAGATTGGCAACCGCACGTGTCCGTACGGGCGCAACGCTGTGAAGACAGCTTATTCCTGCTCTTCCGCAGCCTGCGGCTTCACGATCACCTGACGACCGCGGTAGTAGCCATCGGCGGTCACGTGGTGACGGCGATGGGTTTCACCGGTGGTCGGATCGGTCGACAGCGCGGCGGCGCTCAGGGCGTCGTGGGAGCGACGCATGCCGCGCTTGCTACGGGTTTTACGGTTCTGTTGTACGGCCATCTCGAGGTCCTCAGTTGTCGTCCGAGCCAGTCTGTGTGTCCGGCGGCGCACATTCAGCGTGCCGCGGGTAGCTCGGGACGGCGAGCAATAATTCGTCCGTGACCGCATCCAGAACCTGGAAACGATCACCATCCAATACGATGGGGTCGGCATCAGCGTCGACATCCACCGAATCCGACGCCACCAGATGCCAATGCACCGGCGCGTCAATCGCGTGGTCCATGGCTTCCATGCAGCGCTGGCACTGAAGTGATACCAGGGCCACAATACGCCCCGTCACTTCCGCCGGTCTTGCGTCGGACCGGAATTCCGGAACGACAAGATGCAACGACACCTCCGCCGGTCGAAGCAGTTCGACACCGGCATCCAGCAGGCGCGGCATGCGCTCGGCAGTGATGAGACCTTTCATCTGTTGACGAGCAGGTGCACGCGCCAGATCGATCCAAACCGGCATGGGGCGCTGCATGGCGCGCGCGATGATAGTGATGAGCGCAGATCAAGTCAAAGAAAATCAAGATAATCCGGCACTTTCGGCCACTTCCGAACCGGTGCTGATCCTTGCCTCCGGCTCCCGCTACCGGCGGGAAATGATCGGGAGGCTGCAAATTCCGGTCGTCGCGGATTCGCCGGACATCGACGAGACCCGCAGGCCCCAGGAATCACCGCTTGCGCTGTCCGTCCGCCTGGCCCGCGAGAAAGCGGAACATGTGGCGCGCCGGCATCCGGGACAATGGGTACTGGGCAGCGACCAGGTCGCCATGCTGGGCGACGAGGCGCTGGGCAAGCCGGGCACGACGGAGCGGGCCCGCGCGCAGCTGCGTCAGTGTTCGGGGCACGTCGTGGAGTTCCAGACCGCGATGTGCCTGGTCGGGCCCGGCGACAGCCTGGAGCATCTGGACACCACCCGCGTGCGCTTTCGCAGGCTCACACCCGCGAGCATCGACAACTACCTCGCCCGCGAATCTGCGCTGGATTGCGCCGGCAGCTTCAAGTCCGAAGGTCTGGGCATCAGCCTGACCGAATCCGTGGAGTCGGAGGACCCGACCGCGCTGATCGGGCTGCCGCTGATCGCCCTCGCCCGCTGGCTGCGCCAGATCGGGCTGATGATCGACTGACCGGTTATTCAGCGGGTCCGATACGTCTCCAGCCAGGCCGGCAGATCGGCCACCTGCGCGACCAGCCCCAGTGGATCGCAGCGCCGCAGCGTCCGGGCATCATGCACGCCGCACAACACGCCGACCGACGCGACCCGGGCGTTGCGCGCCATAGCCAGATCGTATTCGCTGTCGCCGATCATCAGCGCGCGCTCCGGCGGCGTATCGGTCTCCCACAGCAGTTCCTCCAGCATGTCCGGCGCGGGCTTGGATGGCGCCTCGTCGACGGTCCGGGTCGCGGAGAAATACGCGCGCAGGTCAGTCGCATCCAGCGCGACCTCCAGACCCTGGCGGCCCTTGCCGGTGGCCACGGCCAAGGTGAAACCGGCATCCGCGAACCAGCGCAGCGTCTGCTCGACCTGCGGAAACAACGGTGCGTGCTCGATCCGGCCGGGGCCGGTTCGCGCCCGGTAGTCCATCAGCTGCGGCTCCAGTTCCTCGCGGCTGTGGTCCGGAAACAGAATCGCCAGCGCCTCCCACACACCCAGACCAATCAGACCGCTGATCTCGTGATCCTCGCGCGTCGGCAGACCCAGGTCGGCGATGGCGGCCTGCATCGCATCGACGATACCGCCGGCGGAATCGGACAATGTGCCATCCCAGTCGAAGACAACGAGGTCGAAGGGACGACTCATGTCGCCGCGTCCAGCAAGTCCTGAAACCGCTGCGGCACCATGGCGCTCACCTCGAGCAGCAGCCCGTCCCGGGGATGAACCAGCCGCAACCGCCAGGCGTGAAGACAAAGCCGGCCCGGCGCGAGTGGCTCGTCCAGCGTCGGGTCTCCATATTTAAGGTCTCCGACCACCGGATACCCCTCGTGAGTGGTATGCACGCGGATCTGATGGGTTCTGCCGGTCCCAAGCCTGGCCTCGAGCAGACTCAGCCTGCGGCGCCGGTCCAGCGCATCAAAGTGGGTGATGGCCACCTTGCCCTCGGCATCGGCCTTCACCGTGCGCTCCCCACCGGTCCGGGCCGAGGTGTCCAGCGCGGCACTAACGGTTCTGGGCCCGCCCTTCCAGCGCCCGTGAACCAGTGCCTGGTAGACCTTCTCGGTCGCCTCGCTGCCCAGCGCCTGCCGCGCCCGGCGCAGCGGTTCACCCCGTCGGGCGCAGACCAGCACCCCGCTGGTGTCACGATCCAGTCGATGCACCAGATCGAACTCGTCGCCGTGAATCTGGCGCAGGCATTCGATCACGCCGAACGGCACGCCGGAGCCACCATGGACGGCCATGCCTTCAGGCTTGTCGATGATGATGAAATCGCCGTCCGTCTCGAGGATTGCTTCGCGCAGGCGGCTGACCAGCCGCTCCGGCGGTGGTCCAGCGGCGCGATCGGCGGTGCGCACGGGCGGGATCCGCACCTGATCACCACGTTCGACACGCGTGCTCGGCTTGACCCGACCACCATTGCGGCGGACCTGACCACTGGAGAGCAATCGGTAGACATGCGATCGGGGAACGCCCTTGAGCTGACCCAGCAGCAAATTGTCGATGCGCTGGCCGTCTTCGGCGGCGGTCACTTCGTGATACCGCACCTTTGGAGATTTCTGTGGCAAACTAGCTCCGCTGAATGACCGTTTAGATCGGCATCACAGCCCGACCCACCACGAGAAACACCCTCTGAGGTGGCGCCGGTGGGCAGATCGGCCCGTCTATTCGTAGATCTTAACTCTGATCACGCGTTTCAGGGATTCCGACTGCACCAATTCGAAGCTGGCTTGCGCCGCTGACCATGCGCGCAGGCTGCACAGGGATAAATCGCGCTCCCCTCCGCTCCGCGGTTGGTTCGAGCGCGCGCAACTGGATTAACACAACATGAAACGCATTCTCGTGAACGCAACGCAGCGCGAAGAGCTGCGCGTTGCGATCGTCGATGGACAGCGTCTGGTCGATCTCGACATCGAGATGGAACAGCGCCAGAGCCGCAAGGCCAACGTCTACAAGGCCCGCATCACCCGGCTGGAACCCAGCCTGGAGGCCGCATTCGTCGAGTACGGCGGTGATCGGCACGGCTTCCTGCCACTCAAGGAAATCTCCCGCAGCTACTTCACCGGTGATCCCGGCGAGGGGCGGCCGGACATCAAGAAGGTCCTCAAGGAAGGTCAGGAACTGATCGTCCAGGTCGAGAAGGAGGAGCGCGGCACCAAGGGCGCGGCGCTGACCACCTACCTGAGTCTGGCCGGCCGCTTCCTGGTGTTGATGCCGAACAACCCGCGCGCCGGCGGCGTCTCCCGCCGCGTCGAAGGCGATGAGCGCTCCGAACTGCGCGAGGCGATGGCCCAGCTCGAGATTCCGGACGGCATGGGCGTGATCGCCCGCACCGCCGGCATGGGCCGCACCGCAGAAGAACTGCAATGGGACCTGAACTACCTGATCGAGCTCTGGACCGCGATCGAGCGCGCCTCGGGCGAGATCAAGGCGCCGCATCTGATCTATCAGGAATCCAGCATCATCATTCGTGCGCTGCGTGACTACCTGCGCCCGGACATCAACGAGATCCTGATCGACAACCAGAAGCTCTTCGATCAGGCGCAGGAGTTCATGCAGGCGGTGATGCCGCAGAACCTGAGCAAGCTGAAGATCTACGACGACCGGATTCCGCTGTTCTCCCGGTACCAGATCGAAAGCCAGATCGAGACGGCTTACCAGCGCGAGGTGCGCCTGCCCTCCGGTGGTTCAATCGTCATCGACTACACCGAAGCGCTGACCGCCATCGATATCAACTCGGCGCGCGCCACCGGCGGTGCGAGCATCGAGGAAACCGCGCTCAACACCAATCTGGAAGCGGCCGAGGAAATCGCCCGCCAGCTCAAGCTGCGCGACCTGGGCGGCCTGATCGTGATCGATTTCATCGACATGGGGCCCAACAAGAACCAGCGCGAGGTGGAAAACCGCCTGCGCAACGCGGTGAGCAGTGATCGCGCCCGCATCCAGATCGGCAAGATCTCCCGCTTCGGCCTGCTGGAGATGTCGCGCCAGCGGCTGCGTCCGTCGCTGATGGACCATACGCAGAGCAAGTGCCCACGCTGTGACGGCAAGGGCCAGATTCGCTCCATCGACTCCACCGCGCTGTCCGTGCTGCGGCTGGTCGAGGAAGAAGCGATGAAGGAAAAGACCGCTCGCGTCGAGGCGCAGCTGCCGGTCACCGTCGCCGCCTACCTGCTCAACGAAAAGCGCGTGGACGTCGCGGCCATCGAAGGCCGCACCGGCGTCGGCGTGCTGCTCCTGCCGACACCGGGCATGGATCATCCGCATTTCGAGATCCAGCGCATCCGCGGCGACCAGCTGAAGGACATGCCCGAGTTCAGCCATGAGCTGATCCGGCCGCGGACCGAAGACGTCGCGGACATGCTCAGCAACAAGCCGGAAGAGAAGAAGAAGCGCGTCCAGCAGCCCGCGGTGAGCCAGCTCGTACCGTCATCACCGATTCCGCCGCCGAAGCCGAAGGAAGAAGCGCCCGCTCAACCCCCGGCTGTCGTCGCTCCGACGCCGAGCCTGTGGACGCGGATCTGCACGGCCCTGTTCGGCGCGCCCAAGCCGGCACCTGAAAAGAAGGAAGCGACACCGCAGCGCAGCAGTCGCGAGCGCGACAGCGGTCAGTCTCGCGGTCAGAACCGTTCGGGGACGTCCCGCAACCAGCAGAGCCGTCGGCGCAACAACCGTAGCGGTGGCGCCGAGCGCGGCAGCCAGCGTGACCGCAAGCCACGCCAGCCGTCTCGCGACGGCACGGCGGGCAAAGCCGCCTCGGATCAGGGTGGCGCGCGCAAACCGGACGCACCAGCCACGGCCAAACCCGCCGACAAGCCGGAAGCGACCGCGAAGGCGGCGAACTCGGGCGCCCCGCAGGACCGGCCCCAGGGGCAGCAGGACAAGACCGCGGACGGTGACGGCAAGAGCGGCAACAACCGACGCCGGCGCGGCCGCCGTGGTGGTCGCCGCAACCGGCGCGGCAGTGGCGCCCAGGGCACCGACGCCGCTCAGAACAGCGAATCCGGTCAGGTCACCGCAAACACCACCGAGCAGTCCGGTGGACAGGGCGAACGCCCTCAGAACGATTCACCTGACAAGGACGGCGGCGGCTCCCGCTCCGGGCGCAACCGGCGTCGCGGCCCGCGCAAGACCGGGGACGCGACGGACGGCCAGCAGTCCTCCGCCGATAGCGGCGCAACGGATTCGAAGCCCGAGCCGAAGCCCGAGCCGAAGCCCGAGCCGAAGCCCGAGCCGAAGCCCGAGCCGAAGCCCGAGCCGAAGCCGGAGCCGAAGCCCGAGCCGAAGCCCGAGCCGAAGCCCGAGCCGACGCCGGAGCCGACGCCCGCGCCGAAGCC